>FWWL01000093.1_pt1 | contig 231081 bp, 214 predicted proteins | sample 2228331 | NCBI WGS metagenome assembly FWWL01 (sample SAMEA103939775, study PRJEB20133) | metagenome | reverse complement strand
CCGGCGTGCGCGAACGCTCCCGCGTCCACTCCGCCCCATCCCCCACCGCCTCCCAGTAACTCGGAACACCAGACTCAAATCCCCCATCCGACAATAGATTCATGGGCGAATCGGCGGTCAACCGATCCAGCAGGGTTTGCTGTCCCTGGGCGACCCTGCCTCCAATGCCCAGAAGCAGCAGGCTCAGCCCGAATGCACGGCTGACCTGACCAGCACGCTGTAACAGTGTACCCATAACGGCCTCTCTGGTTAGTGCATGGTATCTACACCTGAACTGCTGCATGCATGCGAAGCGGTTCCAAAAAGAGACATCCATATTGTAAGGCTTCCCACTTGGGTTATGCGACCGAACGTACCGATGAAGCGCGCACGACAAGCTCGGTGGGCACCACAATCGTGTGCTGACCTCGCGCATAGGGCCGCCGCGCCTGCGCGGGTTCGACAAGCTCAACCAGATGACGCATGGCTAACTCACCGAGCTGCTCTTTGAAGACCCGTACGCTGGTAAGCGGTACAGGGGCTTGCGCTGCGCCCTGCACATCATCGAACCCCACCAGGGCCATGTCATCAGGCACGCGTACCCCTGCCTGACTGAGGGCGTCTAGCACGCCCAGCGCTAGCGCATCGTTGGCGCAGAAGGCCGCTGCTGGACGTTCCGGAAGCTCTAACAACCGTTGCCCCAGCCGCTGTCCGGTTGCCCGCGTTGGTTCTGCTTCGGCGTCGGCTACAATGAGTGCAGGATCAAACGGAATCCCAGCCCGCATCAAGGCACTCCGGTACCACTCAAGACGATTCGTGATACTGGGATGGGACAGATCGGCCCCCACAAAGGCAACCCGCCGATACCCCTGCTTCAGTAAATGTTCGACGGCGACCCGCGCACCCCCCTGGTTGTCGATCACAATGGCCAGTAGTCCAGCCGCCTCATAGTCGATGAGTACGATGGGGACCTCCAGCGAGCGAGCTTCTGTCAGGAAGTCGTCGCTCACCTTGCCAGCCACCAAGAGTCCATCCACGTTCCGTTCACGCAAAAAACGAGGCGTATCTTCCCCTCTGCGGTATACCCGAGGAATGGTGGTCAGCAACACATAGAGGTTATGCAACCGGGCTTCAAATTCTGTCCCCAAAAAAATATAGGTATAAAACGGTTCACTTCTTGTAAAGTGATCTTCACGCAGCACGAAGCCCACATTGCCCGTGCGCTGTAGCGACAAGTCGCGTGCTGCACGAGAAGGTCTATATCCTAATTCTTTTGCGATTTGTAGCACTTTTCGGCGTGTTGCCTCACTCACACTACCTTTATTGTTCAGCACCAGCGAGACGGTCGAAATCGACATATTGGCCAGTCGGGCCACATCCCGAATCGTGCTACGCGACGAGGTCACACTCACTTTTTATCTGTTGTTTATCGAACTGCGTCAAGACCTTGCGTCGCCAATTTCTTGGATTGGATCAAAAGATATGTTTACGATTTTCATAAATTAAAAAAGATTAGGCTTTTGCAGCTTATGAAATAACAAAGTGTGGAGAGCGCCTCTGGCAAGCGTACCTTATTCGGGTCCGAGCCAGCAAAGTGGCTCCCCTATTGGGGGAGGGTAGGGCGTGCGAAGTGAAAGGCCACCAGTTGAAGCCCGCAGCGTTCGTAGAAACGGTGGGCTCCCGTGCGTTCGACGCCAGAGTCAAGATCCAGCCGCTGGCAGCCATGCCGACGGGCGTATTGGAGCAACCAGCGCAGGAGAGCCGCTCCATAGCCCTGGCCCCGCAGCGCGGTGTCCGTCACCAGATCATCAACGTAGAGGAAACGCCCACGTGACCACATCTCCAAGATCCGAAAGCCTGCCACGGCACACACCTGTCCCTGATCCTCTACCATGACCAGACGGTAGCCTTGTCGCCGCAAGCGAGGGAGACGTTCAAGAAAATCCTGCTGGCTGAGGTGCGGACGGAGTTGTGCTAAGATCGGGTAACAGCGGGCAATGTCACTCGAATTTTGGGCTAAACGGATACGCACGGTAGTATGCATGGGCTAAAGCTCATCGCGCATTCAACGGGCCCCATGACATCTAGGTTACACGAAAGGAGGTATGGAGATCAATTTTTCCCCTTGACAGATAAAAGCGCGCCACTTAAATAAAAAGGTGTGTGTGTTACACTTGGGGTATCAAGTCGGGTCGCGCTGGCTCGCGTCCCCGACGACCCGGCCAGATCTGTCGGACGCGAACGATCTAAACAACGCAAGCTGTTATGAAGCGTGCCTTGTCGAAGTTACATACGACCGGTCTGTTTCTTCTCTTTCAGATTGCTGTGCCCCATGCCCTATGGGCAAAACCTGAGCGGGAAGGCGAAGATGGAGGTGGAGGCGGCAGTGGATCATGCGCAGTAGCAAGTGGTATAGGAGCAGTTATGGGGGCGCTTGCTACGGCTGCTGCCATAGGGGCTTTGGCTACTCCGGTTGGGAGTGCGGCTTGGTTAGGATTTACTGCCGCTTCTATTATCTTTGGCATACCGTCTACGGGAATCTCCATAGGTACTGCGATTGGTTGTAACTGAAATGGCTTGCTCGCGGCTCCATCTTTTCTTTCGGCTCTGGCGGTGGCAGCTCGAGCGCCGGTCGGTCGAAGGGCAAGGGAAACGCGAACGCTATCTACTCTGGGCTGTAGCGGGATTACTCGGCGTTGGGATGCTGGGTACAGGGCTGGCAGTGGAATGGATGCTCTGGATGATCCCTCCTCCGGAACGCCTGCACGCGGCCCATGCCATGACGCTTAGCCTGGTGCTGTTCTGGCCGTTGCTTCACTCGCTCTGGCAAGAGGGGCCGGACGTTCCTCTGCGCTCGTGGTTGCTTTGGCCGGTTTCGCGGACTTGGCTGATCCATGCGCTGCAAGGCTTCAGTGTACTGCACATAGCCAACGGATTGCTGGGATTGTTCTTGCTAGGTTTCTGGCTCGGAAGCATCGCATGGCGTTTTCCGGTGCTGCCTGCATTGGGTTGGTTGCTGGCAGCCGCCCTGCTGGTGACCGGCGCGCAATGGACAGCGAACCTCCTGCGTCTGCTTCGCTACACGTGGCCCGCCACCTACGTGCTCGTCTGGCTGGGCGGTCTGGCAGGGTTGGGTTTGCTGAGCAGGCAGGATGGGTTGGCCTGGCTGGCCCAATATACACTGGAAGCACCACTTAACGGAAAGCCCGTAAGCCTTGTGCTACTGCTGGGAACAAACATGATGCTTTACGGAGGGGGCTGGGTGCTGATGCGGCGCATGCTCTACGCAGACCGCGCTTTCCTCGGGCGGGTGCCAACCGGGGCAGCCGAAAAGCCGCGCTGGAGCGGTTCGACTACGTGGCTCTTAGTCCTACTTCAATTTCGCCTGCTTTGGCGCCATCGCTTTACACGATTCGCTGCTTTCTATCTTCCAATGCTTTTCGGTGTGCTCGGGGGCGCCCAACTCCTCGTGGGGCTGAAGATGAAAAGCCTGCTTCCTATTCTAATAGGCGTCACTTTTTTGTTCTCTGGGACTTTTCAGCTTGTAAAGGACCTATTTTCCCTTCTGAGCGTCTTTGCCGATGGGCTGTTCACCTGGCCGATTTCTTGCCGGACGCTGGGACGTGCGGCGCTGCTCGTTTCGGTCGGACTCTCCCTTCCTACAGTTACAGGTACGCTGGGCGTTTGGGCCTTGCTTGCCCAGGCGCCGGCGTTCCGCATCGAGGCCATGCAGGTGCAGCATCTGGTATCGCTTTTTCTGTACCTGATCGGTCTAGTTCATCCGCTACTACTGCTGCAAGCACCAAAGTACGCCGTACGCTTAGAGCTGCATGCACGATCTCTGCCTCATTTAAACGCCGCGCAATCCCACCACTCCTTGCAGCGCCTGGGAATGGTGTTCCTACTGATCGTGCTGGCGACAATCACCCTTCAGACAGGCCAATTCGGGGCGTTGCTATTAGGCATACTGGGGGGCGCAGGCCTACTGCTCTACCCGCACTGGTCGGATCTGCTAGCACGCCAATTCATCCGACATAAACACAACCTCCTGGGACGTCTGCGCGCGACCTGAAACGATGGAAATCCGATGCCTCCATCTGAAAAAACGCTACGGCAAAACCACAGCCGTCGATATTTCTGAATTGACCATTCGTTCAGGTGAACTTGTTGCCCTGGTTGGGCGCAATGGTTCCGGCAAGACGACGCTCTTGCGCCTGGTACTGGACCTGGTAGCCCCCAATGAAGGGAAAGTGTTACTCGACGGACAGGATGTGCGGCATACCATCGCCTGGAAACAGCATACGGCTGCCTATCTGGACGAAAGCTTTCTCATTCCCTTTCTGACGCCCCATGAGCACCTCATGTTTGTGGGGCAGGTGTACGGGCTGAATGAAGCCGAATGTCGAAGGCGCTTGGAAGCGCTGGCGCCCTTTATAGAGAGCGCGCTACTGACAGAAGACAAATACGTACGCGATCTCTCTGCTGGGAACCGACAGCGCGTCGGACTGGCGGCAGCCCTACTGATACAACCTCGCCTGCTGGTGCTGGATGAACCTTTTGCACACCTGGATCCGACCGCCCGCCGCCTATTGCAACAGCTTCTTTTGAACTACCAAACCCAATGCAAAGCCACGATTTTGTTTACGAGCCACAGTCTGGAAGAAGTGTTCGGATTAGCCCGACGCGTTCTGGTAATAGAAAAAGGTTCTCTTGTACGAGACGTGCTCGTGGAAGGTAAGTCGCGGGAAGAACTGGAGGCGTATTTTTCTCCCCATTCGAAAGTCTCATAGCGGGGCGGGCTAACAAAGGAGACATCGATTTCGTTACTGCACATGTATCCTGCCTCAGAAAAACGTCTGCCCAGAGCAACTTGAACTACCCTGCCGTGCGGAGGATGTCGAGTGGTGAGCGGCCGTAAACACGACGGTTGCCCAGTAGCCCGACACTCACTGTGAGCGCCCCTGTAATCAGGAGCGCCATGAGCAACAAGTCAGGAGCAAGCACAGGGGGTGTGGCAAACACCCCAGCCGCCAAGGCAGCAGATGCCCCACTCGCCAACACCACCCCAGCTAGGGCAGCCAGAAGCCCCACCAACCCATATTCCACGGCCGTAATCTGAAGCACCTGACGCCGCGAAGCCCCCAGCGTCTTGAGCAGCACGGTTTCCTCTTCACGCGCCAGTCTTGTGACCGTAATAGTTCCCAGAAGCACAATTAGACCAGTAAACACGCTGAACAGCGCCATCACGTGAAGCACCTGCGCCACGCGCTCAAAAATTTCATCGGCCACATTTAGGATGAGCTGCAGATCGATGGCCGATACGCTGGGAAACGCTTCAACCGCTGCCCGTTGCAGTTGGGGTGAGCGTTCGCCAGCTCGCACCAGCAGTACAAACATCTGCGGAGCTTGCTCCAGCACGCCGCGTGGGAAGAGCACAAAAAAGTTTGTCCGAAATCTTCGCCAATCTACGCGTCGAATACTGCCTACTACGGTAGGAATTTCTACACCCTGTACATCCCACACCAGTGTGTCGCCAAGGGTAACGCCCAGCTCCGCCGCAATCTCTTCCTCCAGGGAGACAGGAGGGACGGGAGTATCAGGAGGGACAGAAGGCGTGAACGAACCAGAAAGGAGCGTTTCGGTGTCCGTCAAATAGTCCCGGTACGACGAACGGTACTCACGCCGAAACGCCCATCCCAGCCGAACCGTTGTGTCGGCTAACTGATCGGCAATGCGACGGCCATTTATGGCGGCCAGCCGCATCGTTACAATGGGCACCTCCTCAAGCACCGGGGTGCCGTACGCCTGAATAAGCCGCCGTAAAGCCTCACGCTGATCAGGCTGCACGTCAAAAAACACCAGATCGGGACGCTCACCTCCACCTGCCTGGCGGATCTGCTCTAGTAGAGTGCGCTCGACCAGCACGACTAACGTCACAAGAAACGTCCCCAACCCCAGCGCAAGCATAAGTACAAGGGTTTGGTTATGGGGACGGTACAGATTAGCCAGTCCCTGACGAAAGACGTAAGGCCAGCTCGTTGGGACTACCTGCCGCAACAGCTTCGTTAGGCCACGGGACAGTACCGTTAGGATAGCGAAGACAACGCCGAGTCCTACCGCATACCCTGCACCGACCCAAAACGTAGGGGCCTCCAGCAGCGAAAAGGCCACAAGACCCAAAAGCAACACCACCCAGGCACCCCAACGCAGCACATCTCGGTCTGCCGGTAACGGATCAACAGAAGCTCGCAGTGCCCGCAGCGGTGTCACCCTTCGCACTGGCAAAAGAGGAAGTAGTGCAAAAAGTAGCGTAAAGATGGGACCTCCGGCCAAGCCCATCACGATCGCGGAAACCTCGATTGTCGCCGCGACGGTAACGGGTAAAAAATCGGCCAGTAGGTGGGGCAAAAGAAACTGCAGTCCCAGTCCCAGCAGCGTGCCAAGTAGCCCGCTAAACAAGCCCATGGCCAGCCCCTGCATCAAGTAAACACTGAAGGTGGCCCACGGTACTGCCCCCAGACATCGGAGCACTGCTACTGCGTCGAGGCGCTGCCGGACGTACACGTGCACGGCGCTGCCCACACCAATCCCGCCCAGAATCAGGGCAATAAAACCAATTAACCCCAGAAAACGATATAGGTTATTTAGCGCCTCATCCCAGTCCTCTCGAATCTCTTCCACGGTATCGACACCGACGTGAAGCGGGCGCAGGCGGTCACGCAGTCGCTCCCCTATTGCCTCAGCATCCTGACCCTCCTCGAATCGAAAATACACCGTGTATTCCGCTCGGCTGCCAAAGCTGAGCAGCAGTGTGTCGAGCGCACTTAGGGGGATGTACACACGCGGAGCAGCCAGGGCCATAGCTGCCGACTCTGAAGGCGTCTGAAGCAGACGTCCCAGAATAGGGTACGTATAGCGCCCTATCCGTACTGAATCACCCACGCGCACGCCATAGGCGTCAAGCAGCGTCCCATCGACCAGTGCTCCACCCTGCTGTAGATAGTGTGCAGCCGCTTCCGAGGGGTCAGTCTGAAGCTGACCATACAGCGGCCAGGGACCTTCGACAGCGCGCACCGAAGCCAAGCGTACCTGCCCAGTACGCGGAAAGTATACCATAGAAGCCAGTTGGACTACCCGAGCCTGGCGTCCGCCGATCGAATCGAGGAGAGCTTCTAAGTCGTCAAACGGTGCATCTCGCTCCAGTCGTAGGTCGGCACCCAGTAACATCCGTGCCTGGGTATCGACGGCACGGCGCAAGTTGCCCCCTACCCCCTGTAAGGCTACCAGCGCGGCAATACCCAGCACCATGGCTGAAAGGAATAGAAAGAGGCGATGCCGGCTGCCCCGGCTGTCGCGCCAAGCCATTTGAACGACCCAGCGAAAGGAAAAGCTATTCTGTTCAGCCATGGCGGACTATAGGATCAGAAGCGCGGTCTAATGAGTCGGCCGCAATGCGTCCTCCTTTCAAGTACAGGATGCGACCCGCACGCCGCGCCAGTTCCTGATTATGCGTGACAATAACAAGCGTTGTCCCAGCCGTTGCGTTCAGCTCAAACAGCAGGTTTTCGATAACGGTACCGGTCTCTGCATCCAGGTTGCCGGTCGGCTCGTCGGCAAACAGGATGCGAGGCCGGTTAATAAAGGCTCGGGCCAAGGCCACCCGTTGCTGCTCGCCACCTGATAGCTGGCGCGGATAGTGATGCAACCGATCGCCGAGCCCCACCCGTTCCAGCCATTCGATGGCCCGCCGGTGGGCCGTTCGATCCCCTTGTAGCTCGGCTGGCACCATAACATTTTCCAGAGCGGTCAGCGTTGGCAAGAGCTGAAAGGTCTGGAAGACGAATCCGATCAGCCGGTTACGTAATCTGGCTCGGGCATCCTCGCTAAGCGCAGTGACTTCCTGACCATCGAGCCAGACCCTCCCAGAGGTGGGTAGGTCCAATCCGGCACACAACCCCAGTAGTGTCGTTTTACCGCTGCCCGAAGGACCAACGATAGCACAGGTTTCTCCTTCGCGCACATGAAACGAGACATCCTCTAGCACTGTAAGCAGCCTTGCACCGATCGAGTAGGTTTTGGTCAAATGCGCAACGTGTAACATCTTTCATCTGCGTCATGCGAAACGTGCCTGTTATAACCCTCTGGCTCTTTGGAGTTCTGATGCTTTGGGGACTCCTCGCCTGCCGCCAAGCGGCAGTCCCTGAGCAACTGCCGCAACTACCTCCTGATACAGTCGCAGCCCGTTCTGTCGATACCCTGCAGGCGCAACGCACAATCACCGTGCTTGTGCTGGGCAACAGTCTGGCCGCCGGCTACGGGCTATCGCCCAGCGAAGCCTTCCCAGCCGTGCTGCAGCGCAAAGTGGATTCGCTGGGATGGCCAGTGCGCATTTTAAATGCTGGCGTCAGTGGGGAAACTTCAGCTGGAGGTCTGCGCCGCATCGACTGGCTGCTTCGGGAGCGCATCGACGTACTTATCCTGGAGCTGGGCGCTAACGATGGATTGCGCGGCATCGATCCCGAAGTGACGCACCGCAACCTACAGGGCATCATCGACGCGGAATGCTCTTCGTACAGACGCTTATCGACGCGGGCGTGCCCCCAGGCGTGATTAACCTGGTGCACGGCGACGCCGAAGCCGGCGCGGCGCTGGTGGAGCATCCGGACGTCAACGCGATCTCGTTTACCGGCTCCTCCGAGGTTGGCGCCCGCATCGGCGGTATCTGCGGCCGGTTGCACAAGCGGTGCTCGCTGGAGATGGGCGGCAAAAATCCGCTCATCGTGATGGAAGACGCCGATCTGGAGCTGGTCGTCAACGGCGTCCTCTGGGGAGCCTTCGGCACCACGGGCCAGCGCTGCACAGCCACCAGTCGGCTCATTCTGCACGAAGCCGTGCACGACGAGGTCGTCGAGCGCCTCTGTGAAGCAGCCCGTCGCCTGCGCCTGGGCGACGGCAACGAAGAGGGAACCAACATGGGCCCGCTCATCAATCAGGTTGCGCTTGAAAAAGTGCAGCACTACGTTGAAATCGGCCTTAAAGAGGGCGCGCGGCTCGTGCTCGGCGGCAAACGCGCCACCGGTCCGGGATTGGAGGAAGGCTTTTTCTTTGAACCCACCATTTTTGTGGACGTCCGACCCGAGATGCGCATTGCACAGGAGGAGATTTTCGGGCCAGTGCTTTCGGTGCTGAAGGTGAGTTCGCTGGAAGAAGCCATTGAAGTAGCCAACAGCGTGCGCTACGGGCTTTCGTCGTCCATCTACACGCGTGACATCGGTCGGGCCTTCCGGGCCATTCAGGAGCTGGAGGCCGGGATCGTGTACGTCAATGCGCCCACCATTGGCGCCGAGGCACACCTGCCTTTTGGTGGGGTCAAACAGACCGGCAACGGCCACCGCGAGGGCGGCTGGGAGGTGTTCGATTTCTACACGGAAACGAAAACCGTTTATATCGACTACAGCGGACGCCTGCAGCGCGCCCAGATCGACACAGCGCAGGATTGATCAGGTCTCCTCGTCGAGGTACCGGGCGCACCAGCCACCAGATCCAGCGCAGCCACAAAGCCGGCGAAGGTCAAATAGTGTCGCCAGGTGAGCTCCAGTGCAGCCTGCCCGCTGATGAGCCGGAGCGAGCAAAGCCATTGGTTTACCGAAACCGACAACCTAACCTGTCGTTTCTGGCGTATTTTCCCGACAGAAAACCATTCAGTTGCTTTTATGCTGCTGGCGGCGGGCCTGCAACTGCCTTTTCTGGGTGAACTCGTCGCCGGGACAGCCATCGCCTATCTCTGCTATCGGCTTCGATTAGAGCCGGTGGTGGGCTTTCTGCTGGCAGGTGTGCTGGTCGGCTTCGACGCAGGCCTTTATTGCCTGTAGCTCACTGTTTCGCACCCCGCTTTCGGCACAGCATGCCCGGCAGCTGGGTTTTTCGAGCAAAGAAACGGCAGCGCTGGAGAAAATAGCGCCACCTGCTCAGCTTTCCCGATAGGCCCAGTAGCGCCGATCTGGCACGCCATAGTAGCGGAAAGGCTGCCGCTGCTTGCGCGAATAGAACAGGCCGATCAAAAGCAGCCCGGCTACAAAGCCGCCGATGTGAGCCCAGTAGGCCACCCCACCGCCTACCTGCGTAAAGGCCGCCGAGGTGAGTCCGCCTACAATCTGCAGCGCAAACCACCAGCTCAGCACAAAGACAGCCGGAAGCGCCACGATCGGGAAAAAGAACAGCAGCGGCACCACCAGAAAGACCGTAGCCCGTGGGAACAGTATCAGGTAGGCACCCAGCACGCCTGAGATGGCCCCACTGGCGCCGATGGCCGGCACGGTACTCGTGGGATTCATGAGCACATGCGCAATGCCTCCCGCCAGACCACTGAGCAAATAGAACACCAGAAAGCGGCCGGAGCCGATTGTGCCCTCCAGCGACTTGCCGTAGACGTTCAGGTAGATCATATTACCGATTAGGTGCGCAAAGCCGCCATGCAGGAACATGGACGTGAAGAGCGTCAGGAGCACTTCGGGTTGCTCCTGCCAGTTCATGATCCAGGCCGGCACAGTCCCCCACCGATACAGGAAAGCCTCCAAGCGCGGCCCCTGTAGCAGTTCCACAAAAAAGAAGAAAACGTTCAACCCAATCAGCGTGTAGGTCACGAACGGGTAGTGCCGCTCGGGCACGTCGTCGCCAATGGGAATCATGCCTGTCCTTTTCCGGCTGGTCTGTCGGAGCGATACGGGAGCGGCACGTACTCCACGGACGGCCGCATGCGCGTGGGCTGTGGATAGAGGGCCATGAGCGAGTAGATCTCCGGCGGCATGTCGGTCGAGACCGGCAGGTCTAGCGCCCGCACATCTTCGACCCGGAGCGGATGATCGTGCGTCCACACGCCGCTGGTCAGCAACCGAGCTACGCGGGCAGCTTGATCGGCCGACATTTTGCGTTCGAGCAACCGCCGCACGCTGTGCTCAACCTGCCCGAGCGCCTTTTCGGCCACGTCGGCCAGCATCAGCGTCTCGTCGCTGACCTGGCTGGTGCCCTTCCGGCGCACGGCAGACAGAATAGAGGCAGCCGCATACTGGCCGATCTGCGGATCAACCGGTCCCAGCACCGCGAACGGATCCATTACGATCTCGTCGGCCGCCAGCGCCAGCAGCGTACCGCCGCTCATTGCATAGTGCGGTACAAAGACCGTCACCTTCGCCGGATGCTGCGCCAGCGCCCAGGCAATCTGCTCGGCCGCCAGCACCAGACCGCCCGGTGTATGCACAATCATATCGATAGGACAAGCGGGGTCCGTCAGGCGAATGGCCCGCAACACCTCCTCGGCATCTTCGATGGAGATGTAGCGGTGAATCCCGATCCCCAGCAGCGAGACCGTCTCCTGCCGGTGGATCAGCGAGATCACCCGCGAACCTCGCTTCTGCTCCAGCCGCCGCATAATCTGAGTCCGGCGCGCCTCCAGAATCTGCTGGCGCAGCGCAGGCGTCAGACTCATCAAGATGAGAAACAGAAAAAACAGATCGTTCATAGCTACGAGCAGGTTACAGCAACAGGTTAAAGATTTCCATGGCCCGCTCCCAGTGCAGAGGTTGCGGGTTTTTGACTTCCGGATCCAGAATCTTGAACGTCCGCGCCAGCGCTACCGTAAGCGCGCCAACAAGCCGGGGAAGCTCAGCTTCCACCTCGTAGCTGTAGCCCAGCCGAAGCGGTGGTAGCTCGGCCAGGTGTTCAAGAATGGGTTCCAATTCTAACTCGGTATCGAGCGCTTCAAAAGCCCCAATGCTTTCGCGCAGGCCGTTCGTGATGGGCAAATCGTATAGCTCAATCATATCGCGTCCGTTTGCTTCCGCCGTGGCCTGCGCAGCCAGCAGTAGATCATAGATTTTCTGCCGGATAAATTCGCTCAACCGCTTCAGATCCTCTTTATCGACATCCAGTCCGGCGGCCATACGAAACAGCCGCTCGAACTTGGAAATGGCCATTAGTCCCGCCCTAGCCCTTTCTTCGGTTAGTTGAACATAGCAAACGCCCCCCTTTGCGCTGGCATGGCGCATCACCAGACGCAAGCTTTCTGCTGTTTCATTACTGCTACGCTCGCTGCAACCCCACACTCTGCAGCCGGATGATCTCCTTCACATCGTCTTCACGAACAATCTCGATCGTGCTCACGAACCCGTTATCCTCCTCGATTACCCAAATTTCTTTGGGGTGATACACCAGGTGATCGACGCCCTCCAGCGCCACTTCAAACACATTATCCTTGGGATCATATGTAATCCCGATGACGCGAGCGTAATCCGACTCAAACTGATCACCCAGTTTGGGATCTACGATCTCCACGACAGCATCCTCAGGGTTCAGATCTTTCAGGAATGCCTTCGTAAAGTTATCGAAGTATTCCTTCCACTGCGCACGCCGAAGCTGTTTCGTTACCGCCATAGTGCCTCCTCTGGTTTAGGTCGGTGGTTGCTGTGATCCCTGCCGAAGTGGCAGGCACTCAGAGCGCTGCCTGCCATGTACAAGCTGCGGGCCGATCTGCCAGAATCGACAGCATCTTGGGTAAGCGCCGCCCATCCTGACACCCGGCACGGTTTTCCCGAAAGTACTTAGGTACATGCAGGCGCGACAGCCTGTCGTAAAAAACGATAAACCAAACAGACCAAAGAAGCCATGGCCGACCGCATTTATTTCCCCGGTTTCACAACCCTGCAACGTGAGATGAACCGGTTGTTTGATGAATTCCTGCGGGGTGCCGAAGCGACAACCGAAGCACCGGCTACCTGGACGCCTCGCACGGACCTGTCGGAGACAGCCGAAGCTTATCTGATTCGGATGGACCTGCCGGGTGTGGCCAAGGAAAATCTGGACATCCAGTTTAACGAGGGAGTGTTGACCGTTTCAGGCGAACGGGCAGCCGGGTACGAAGGTGGCGAGGAAACAGTGCGGCATGTGGAGCGGCCACATGGCCGATTCTTCCGGAGCTTTACGTTGCCGCAGACGACCGATCCGGCCGGTATCAAAGCAGAAATGCGCGAAGGGGTGCTGACTATACGTATCCCAAAACAGACCACCCACCAGCCGCGGAAGATCACCGTAGCGTAACGCGCAGCTTTCTTCTGCAAACGAAAAACGCCGGGACCGATAGCCCGGCGTTTTTCGTTTTGCGCATTTTTATTCAGCTTAGGGCCACGTCGAGCGTGAGCATAACGATGACGCCCAGCATGGTGCCCAAGGTAGCCAAACGCTCGTGGCCCATGCGATGCGTTTCGGGCAGAATTTCATGGCTGATGACATAGAGCATGGCTCCGGCAGCAAAACCCATAGCCCAGGGCAGTAGCATGGCCACGTAATGCACAAGGGCGGCTCCCAGTACAGCAGCTGGGATCTCTACCAGTCCCGAACGCACCCCAACCATGCTGGCGTAGAAGCGGGCTCCCAGACCGGCGCTGAGCGAGGAAACCGCCACCGACAATCCTTCGGGAATGTTTTGGATACCGATGGCCAGCATGAGTTGAACGGCCTCACGATAGTGGCCGCTGCCGAAGCTGACGCCCACGGCCAATCCTTCGGGCATGTTGTGCAGCGTAATGGCGATAATGAACAGCCACACGCGACGGATACGCTGCACGTCGGGGCCTTCATGCCCTTTGACGAAGTGCTCGTGCGGCAGCCAGCGGTCTCCCACGTCCATCACCAACGCGCCCAGTACCAATCCGCCCGCCACCGGCAGCAGGCCGCCATACTCGATGCCCGGAAGGATTAGGCTGGTGAAACTGGCCGTCAGCATCACGCCGGCTGCAAAACCCAATGCTGCGTCCAGGAAACGCTGTGAAGGATGAGGCCAGAGCAGCAGTGCAAAGGCCCCACCCATGTTCAGCGCCGCAATCACCAGCCCGCCCACCAGTCCCAGCCAGACGGGGTGTCCGTCCAGGACTTCGACCACTGCTTCCATATAGTGCGCACGTTAGTCGATCTGCGGCAGCGCCTCCAGGCTTTTATGGACGGCCTCTTCCGGGTACTCGTAGTCTTCGAGCTTCCCGGCCAGATAGGCCTCATAAGCGCTCAGATCGAAGTGCCCGTGGCCGCACAGGTTGAAGACGATGGTACGCGTCTCGCCGGCCTCTCGGGCCGCCAGTGCTTCCTGCATGGCTCCCCAGACGGCGTGGCCGGCTTCTGGGGCCGGCACAATCCCTTCGCTGCGCGCAAAGCTCAGTGCTGCCGCAAACATTGGGTTCTGGGGTACGCTCCGAGCCTCGATCAATCCGGCGGCATAGAGCGCACTCACCTGGGGGCTCATTCCGTGGTAGCGCAGGCCACCTGCATGAATGGGTGCTGGAATGAAGTCGTGACCGAGCGTGTACATCTTCACGAGCGGCGTCAGCCGGGCCGTATCACCGAAGTCGTAGGCATAGACGCCCCGGGTCAGTGAAGGGGCAGCCGTTGGTTCAACGGCCACGATGCGCGTCGTACGGCCGGAGCGTACGCGTTCTGCCAGGAATGGAAAGGCAAAGCCTGCAAAGTTGCTACCGCCACCTACACAGCCGACGATCACATCGGGCCAGTCGGCTCCGGCCAGTTCGAGCTGGCGGATCACCTCTTGCCCAATGATCGTCTGGTGCAGCAGCACGTGGTTGAGCACGCTGCCCAGCGCGTACTTTGTGTCGTCACGCGTGGCTGCTTCCTCGACAGCCTCACTGATGGCAATGCCCAGGCTGCCTGTGCTGTTGGGGTCTTTGGCTAGGACCCGGCGTCCGGCTTCTGTCTCGGTGCTCGGACTCGGCACCACTGTCGCGCCCCAAGCCTGCATGAGCGTGCGTCGGTAGGGCTTCTGTTCGTAGCTCACGCGCACCATGTACACCTTACACGCCAATCCGAACACCTGGCAGGCGAAGCTTAGCGCACTACCCCACTGCCCTGCACCGGTCTCCGTCGTGATGCGCCGCACGCCCTCCTGCGCATTGTAGTAGACCTGCGGGACGGCCGTGTTGGGCTTGTGGCTGCCTGTGGGGCTCACCCCCTCGTACTTGTAGTAAATACGGGCAGGCGTGTCGAGCGCTTTTTCCCAGCGACGGGCGCGAAAGAGCGGCGTGGGCCGCCAGAGCCGATAGATGTCACGTACGGGTTCGGGGATTTCAATGTAGCGTTCGGTGCTTACCTCTTGCGCAATGAGCGCTTCAGGAAACAAGGGCGCCAAATCAGCTGGCCCCACCGGTTGTTTCGTGCCTGGATGCAGCACGGGTGGCAATGTGACCCCCAAGGCGCCCAGATCGGCATTCAGGTTGTACCAGTGGGTGGGCAGCTCCGACTCCGGTAGCAGAATTTTCACCGACTCTTCCATAGTTGCTCGCAGGCTGGTTACGCAAAAGGAAAACGCTGGAAGATAGCAGAAGCTGGCCGTTTGCTCAAGCCGTCAGCGCAGATAAAAGCGCGGCGGATCGTTGCCCACATAGGCGCAGACTTCCAGATGCTGCATGATGGGCGACGCCTTCACCTTGTGCATGAGCACTTCCTCGACCTGAAAAAGCCCGGTCACATGCTCCATGTAAGCAGCGATACGGACGGGCTTGCGTTCGCCCGGACCGATATGTACGCGTACGATGGCGCTGGCCGAGTAGCGATGGATGTCGCCGATCATGGGATCGCGGTTGATCATGCGCGGAATGCGCGAGCGCCCGTGTGCCATGTCGGTCCCGTCGGCCACCAGCACCACGCCGGCCTCGACGCTATAGATGCGGACGTTGCCCATGTGTCCCACAATGCATTCATGCACCAACGCACGCAGCACGGCGATCATGGGATCGCCCTCGGCATAGACCAGCGACAGGTAGTGTTGGATGAATGGATCGACCAGGGTCAGCGCCCATTGCTCATGCCCCTCCCTCGTGATACCCATCCCGGCATCGTGCATAAAGGCGGCCAGCGCTACGGCCACCTGAGCATCCTCGTAGGTGCCCACTTCTTCTGCTTCGATTGAGGGCAGAATGCCGCTTTCGTGGAGCAGACGCAGAATTTTCAGTGCATTGTAGGTGATGATGCGCGCATGGACGGGTCCGTGATCGTTGTACCCCAGCCGCCGCACCGACACCGCATTGGCATAGCTCAGGTAGTGGTGCAGCGTGCGATCGACCAGCAGGTGCGACAGCAGCGTGTGCACCCGTCCTTCGGTGCGGCTCAGCAGCGCCCGGTCCAGTTCAAGTTGTTTGGCGCTAACGGCTTTCCAGTCAGGAAAGCGGTGCGCGGCATCCTGGTACGCAGGTGCTTCGGCCGCCACCTTTTCGGCTGCTTCATCGGCGGCTTCTGCCGAAAGGGGTTCCGGCTTCTTTTCCGCTTCCATGGTCTTTTGCATAATTGATCCGGTAGAAATAAAACAGGGCGGCAACCTGCAGGTTGCCGCCCTGTCGATTTATTTACCGCTTGGTTTCAGGCGTCAGTTCTTCTTCTCCTCGGAGGACTCGTCGGAAGGTTTTTCTTCGGCCTCGGGCGACTGCACTTCGGCTTCCGCCTTCTCGGCTGCTTCGAGCTGCGCCTTCAGGTCTTCCAGGCCGCTGAGTTCACCCAGCGTGGTAGGTCCGGTGAACGCTTTGCGCTGGTATTCCTTTACGGCCTTTTCCTGCTGCTTGCGTTCTTCACGACGACGCCGCTCCTCTTCGGCCCGTTTTGCCTCCTCCTCGGCGCGCTCCTTGGCTACCTCACTCATCACGATCTCTCGATCGGTGGCGCTGAAGCGGATCACGCGAAGCTCCAGCTCATCCCCCACGCGATAGAACTCCTGGAAGTTCTTGCCGTGCTTGAGTTCACTGGCTGGCACCAAAGCCTCAACGCCCAGCGGAAGTTCGACCACCAGTCCGTTGTCCTCGATACGCACAACCTTGGCCTGATGGTCAGTCCCTTCCGCATAAACCATAGCGAAGTCATTCCAGGGGTTCGTCTGGACCTGCTTGTGGCCCAGCGAGATGCGCCGGTTTTCCTCATCGACCTCCAGCACCACGACATCCAGCATCTCTCCTTCCTTGACCACTTCGCTCGGATGCTGGATGCGGCGCGTCCACGACAGATCGCTGATGTGGACGAGTCCGTCGATGCCCGGCTCAATCTCCACAAAGACGCCGAAGTTGGTGATCTTGCGTACCTTACCGCGAAGGACCGTGCCTGGCGGATAGCGCTTGGAGAGCCCCTCCCAGGGGTTGGGCTCCAGCTGCTTCATGCCAAGCGAGATCTTCCGCCCCTCGCGGTCAATGTTCAGAATTTTTACATTGACGAGCTGGCCAAGCGACACCTTCTGGCTCGGATGCTTGATGTGGTCGGTCCAGCTCATCTCGGAAATGTGCACCAGCCCTTCGATCCCCTTCTCCAGCTCGACGAAGGCGCCGTAATCCGTGATAGAGACCACCTTACCCTCGACCACGTCGCCTTCTTTGTACTTCTCGTCGATGTTCTCCCAGGGATGGGGTTGAAGCTGTTTCAGACCCAGTGAGATGCGCTGGCGCTCTTTGTCGTAATCCAGGACAACGACATTAAGCTTTTGACCGAGCTGCACCAGCTCCGAGGGATGCGAAACACGACCCCAAGAGAGGTCTGTGATGTGTAGCAGGCCGTCGACACCACCCAGGTCGATGAAGACGCCGAAGTCCGTGATGTTCTTGACGGTGCCTTCGAGCACCTGACCGGGCTCCATCTTCGAGAGGATCTCCTCCCGCTGCTTCTGCAGCTCTTTCTCCAGCAGGGCCCGGTGTGAGACCACGACGTTTTCGTTGGCCGGATTGATCTTAACAATTTTGAACTCCATGCGCTTGCCAATGTAGGCGTCGAAGTCGCGCACGGGCCGCACGTCGATCTGAGAGCCCGGCAGGAATGCTTCCAGGCCATCGAAGATTTCGGCAATCATGCCACCTTTGACGCGGCGCACGATCGTGCCCTCGATAACCTTTTCGTTGTAGTAAGCATCCTCGACACGCTGCCAGCGCTGAACGCGATCAGCTTTTGTCTTCGACAGCACAAGCTGGCCCTGGGCATCCTCCAGCTTCTCAACAAAGACCTCCACCTCGTCGCCTGGCTCAATTTCCGCGTCGCCGAATTCGTTACGCGAAAGGATACCCGTACTCTTAAAGCCGATGTCGACGATGACCTCTTTCTCACCGACAGCCAGAATGCGGCCCTTGACGATTTCCCCTTCATGAACGGTCGTGAAGCTCTCTTCGACCTTTCGGAGCAACTGCTCATGGAAGGGGTCGACCTGACGCGCTTGCTGCCGTTTTTCAAGGTCTTCCAGCTTAACGACCGGGCCAGTGATCTCACCCTTGAAGCCCAGGATCGGACGCGTTTTGCGGGCTGGCTTTTCGGCGACAACCTCAGTTACCGTCTCCGGGGCGGCTTCGGCCTCGGCTACCGGTGTCTCGGATTCAGCTTGGGTCGTTTCCGATTCAGCCGCCGGCACTTCAGCGGTCTCAGGCTGGGGTGCTTCCTCCTGCGGTTTTTCGTGCGTCTCTGACATTTCAGAGACCTGGGTTGCCTGTTCCTGCTTCTGTTCGTCTACCATAGACTCTTTTTTCCGAAGGCAAGACCCGGGCGCTTCTGGAGAAGCGAGCCCGCCTTCTGTTCCTCGTTTGGTGTACCCGTCCGGGCTTCTCCGGCCACACCGGACAGGCCGGGTTTAGGGGTTCAACATATTACGAACATGCGGGCATAGAATGCAAAACCGGAGGCCCGCGCTCCGGTTTCCACCTTAAGCGTGCCGCTAAACGTGCAAACGACGCTGGCGTTCCCGCACCAACTCGTACACGCGCTGCACTTGTTCGTCAATACTTAGCGAAGTTGTGTCAAGCTCGACGGCATCGTCGGCCTTGCGTAGCGGGGCTATGGCCCGCTGCTGGTCCTGCGCGTCACGCTGCAAAATTTCGGCCAGCACCTGTTCCAGTGGAACTTCCTGGCCGCGTGCGGCCAGCTCGCGCTGGCGTCGACGTGCGCGCTCCTCCGGATCAGCCACCAGGAACACCTTTACCTCAGCCTCCGGAAATACCACTGTACCAATGTCGCGGCCATCGAGCACGACGCCGCCGTACTGCTGCTCCCACTCCCGACCGATGCGTCGCTGCTCCCCCAGCAGACGTGCCCGCACTTCGGGCCAAGCACTGATACGGCTGGCCGCCTGGCTGACCTCGGGCGAGCGGATGGCTTCCGTGACGTCCTCGCCCTCCAGAAAGACGCGCAACTGGTCGCTATCCCATACGATCTGCAACCGCACGTGCGCCAGGGCTTTGCGCGCCCGCTTCAGATCGAGCGTCGGATCCTGACGTAGCAACGCCAGCGCCAGCGCCCGGTACATGGCGCCGGTGTCCAGATACGGGTAGCCCAGACGCTCAGCCACCCGGCGCGCCGTGGTGCTCTTTCCGGCACCGGCCGGCCCGTCAATAGCCACAATCACGGAACTTCTAGCCTCTGGTCTGATTTCTCTTCGCCGCAATTTGAAGGCAAGCCATGCGCAAACTGGCCCACCACGAAATTCCGCGTCCCGATCCCGAAACGCTACGACAGTTGCCCCGCCACCCGATCGTGGTGGTGCTGGACAACATTCGTTCAATTTATAACGTGGGTTCCATTTTTCGCACTTCCGATGCCGCCCGCATCGAAAAGCTCTACTTGACCGGGATCACGGGCACCCCCGCGCATCGCCAGCTCCACAAAACCGCGCTGGGCGCCGAGGAAACCGTGCCCTGGGAGTACGTGCGCGATCCCGTGCCGCTGGTCGCGTCGCTCCGCGAGGCCGGCTACACGATCGCCGCGCTCGAACTGACCGACACGCCCACCTACACACACCAGCTGCCGCACGACATCTTCCCGCTGGCACTCATCGTTGGCCATGAGCTTTACGGCGTGCAACCGGCCCTGATCAATCAGGCCGACCTGGCCCTCGAGATTCCCCAGTTCGGAAGCAAGCAGTCGCTGAACGTGGCCGTGGCCTACGGGATTGCCGTCTTCGACCTGGTGAGGCATTACCGTCGGCTTCAAGGCGACCCGCGTTTCAGCCCAGCACTTCGGCAGCCCGACGGAGCCGCCGCACACACGCCCCCTTCCCAATGACCTCCATCATCTCGAACAGGCTCGGCCCGAACGACAACCCGCTGATAGCCAGACGCGTTGGATGGATGATTTCGGCGGCCTTCACGCCCCGCTCCTCGGCCAACTCCCGAAGCGCCTGCTCGGCCGTTTCGGCCGTGAATTCCTCCAGATGCTCCAGCCGATCGGCATAAGCACGCACCAGCTCGGCCGTGTTTTCCTTCCAGCGCTTGCGGACGCCCTGCTCTTCGTACGTCATGGGATCCTCGTAGAAAAACCGGCAGAACGTGGCTAGCTCTTCGACGAACGTAATGCGCTCCTGCATCAGGGCCGCTACCTTCCGCACGTACGCCTCGTCGGCCTCGATGCCGTGCTTTTTCAGGTAAGGCATGGCCTTGCGGGCCAGCTCCTCGACCGACATGCGCCGGATGAACTGCTGGTTGTACCACTGCAGCTTGTCGAGGCTGAACTGCACAGCGGCCGGCCGCACCCGCTCCAGCGAAAACGCCTCGATCAGCTCCTCCAGCGTGAAGACCTCCTGCTCGGTACCCGGATTCCAGCCCAGGAACGCCAGGTAGTTTACAAGCGCCTCCGGCTCGTAGCCCAGCTCCCGGTACTGACGCACCAGCACCGGAATGCCCAGCTCGTCGGCATTGCGCTTGGAGAGTTTGCCGCCCTTCGGACTGAGAATCAGCGGCAGGTGGGCCATCTGCGGCATTTCCCAACCCAGATACCGGTACAGCAGCACGTGCTTGGGCGTCGACGACAGCCATTCTTCGCCCCGGATCACATGCGTAATCCCCATCAGGTGGTCATCAACCACGTTGGCCAAGTGATAGGTGGGCATGCCGTCGGACTTGATCAGCACCTGGTCGTCAACCTCCGCGCTTTCGAAGGAGACCCAGCCGCGAACCAGGTCATAGAAGCGAATCGTCTCGCGGCGCGGCACCTTGAGCCGGATCACGTAAGGCACGCCTTCTGCCAGCAGGCGCTCGACTTCCTCAGCGGGAAGCGTGAGCGCGTTGCGCATGCTCATGCGCGTGATCGCGTCGTACTTGGGCGACGGGTTGCCACTTTTCAGAAGCCGCTGCCGCATCTCTTCCAACTCTTCGGGCGTGTCGAAGGCGTAATAGGCGTGTCCGGCCTCGACGAGCTGCTTCGCATACTGCTGATACAGTGCTTTGCGCTCCGACTGGCGGTATGGCCCACAGGGACCGCCCACGTCTGGCCCTTCGTCGTAGGCCAATCCGGTCCAGCGCAACGATTCAACAATGTCTTCCTCGGCGCCGGGGACGTAACGCTCCTGGTCGGTATCTTCAATGCGGAGGATGAACTGGCCGCCATGCTTTCGGGCAAACAAAAAGTTGTAGAGCGCCGTCCGCAATCCGCCAATATGCAGAAAGCCTGTCGGGCTCGGCGCAAAGCGCACGCGTACCGGTCCTTCTATCTTCGTCTCCATACGAAAGCTGCTCTGCGATTCGTTTCTTCTGGCGATGCAATTGCTCGCTAAGATAACGTTTTGCCAGAAGGCTCCGTGGGAAAATTACGCAAACGTCCGTTCATTCGGCATTGCGCGGCGGGCGTTCATGCCCTAAGTTTGAACGCCTGACCTTCTAAGTAAGCCCCAAGCTCATGTCGCACGAAAAATTGTCCAGTTGGAAACAGACCATGCGTACGGGTTGCTTGCTACTGGGCAGTCTGCTGATCCTGGCGGCGGGTTGCCGCACGCTTGAGACAAACCCGGCCTACAATCCGGAAATCGTAGCCCTGGCCGGCTCTGAAGTGATCGATCTGGCCACGTTCGAAAACCAATACGCCCGTTCGGTGGGCAACCGGCTGGAAGCAGCCGATGATTCATTAGCAGCCTATCGCGACTTCCTCGAGCGCTACGTGAACTACCGACTGCGCGTGCAGGAAGCCCGCGCGCGGGGATACGACCGCGACTCGGCCATCGTGGTCGAAGCCTCGGCCTATCGGTTCGAGCTGGCCCGCAACTATCTGTTGCGCCAGGAGGTCATCGAGCCGCTGCTGCGCACGCTCTACAAGCGCATGCCCGATATGGTGGACATCAGCCACATCTTCATCCGCGTTCCAAGCAACGCCACACCTGAAGACACGCTGGCCGCCTACCGACGGCTCCAGGCCCTGATCGATTCGATCCGCCAGGGCGCCGACTTTAACGAGATCGCCTTCCGCCATTCAGACGACCCCACGGCCCAATCACCCCGCTCCACCCGAGGTGGCTGGGGACATATCGGCTGGATCAAGATGGGCCAGACGATCGAGCCCATGGAAACCTACGCCTTCAATACGCCCGTCGGTGAGCTGTCGCCCATTTTTCGAACGCGCTACGGCTACCACGTCCTTAAAGTGCACGACCGGAAGCCGGCTCCTTACGACGTACGCGCCGCTCACATCATGATCACGCCCGCCCCTACGCCCGAAGACTCAGCCCGGGTGCGTCGCACGCTCGACAGCCTGCGCCAGCTCGTCCTGAACGGAAAGGCTGACTTTGCCGAGCTGGCCCGCCAGCACTCGGAAGACTGGCGCACGAAAAACCAGGGGGGCGACCTGGGCTACCTGAGCTTTGCACAACCCATGCCGGTCATGGTGCGCGACACGCTCTTTGCCCTGAAAGCAATCGGCGACGTGTCGCACATCGTCACCACTCCGTTTGGGCTGCACATCTTTCAGCTCCAAGACCGTCGCCCCATTCCGCCTGCGTTCGAGGCAGCCTACGACACGCTGCTAACCGTGGCCGACCGGCTGGGACGACTGCAAGAAGCCCGTGATCGGTTCGTCAAGCAGCTCCGCCACCGGCTAAGCGTCCGGCTCGACACAGCACGGCTTTTTACGCTGCTGCAGGTGGCCACACATCCCGATACGCTGGCGCTGCGCGTCAGCCGTCGCGAGCTGGGTGCGCTCGACCTGAGCCAGCCGTTTGCCTCCGTTGAGGATGCTACCTACACGCTGGCCGAGCTGATCGATGCCATCAACCAGCAGAACCTGCTGCGCAGCAGCTCGCGCCGCGACACCGTAGCCCAAGAGCGCCTGCTGCGGGCGGCCGACCAATTCCTCGATGACCAGGTGCTCAGTTACGAAGCGCTGCGTCACGCTGAGCAGGATCCGGAATTTCAACGCACGATGAAGGACTTTGTCGATGGCCTGCTGGCCTTCAAACTCCTGGAAGAAGCCGTCTGGAAGGTGGCCGAGCGCGACACGTCCGGACTTCATGCCTACTACAAGGCGCACGCAGCCCAGTTTGTTTTTCCGGAGCGCACGCGCGTGCTCAGTTTCCACGCGCAACGCGATTCGGTGCTGGAACAGCGGGTCTACGAACCCCTGCAGCGGAGCGTGCCGGTAGCCCAACTGATCGCTGAACTGGCAGCTGACAGCAGCGCTGGCATCGCGATCGATACTGTCTACATCGAAAAGCCCACGGGCTCTTTCTACGACCGGGCACTGCACCTGGAAGCCGGCCAGTACACCGAACCATTCCGCTACTGGAACGGGTACATGCTTCTCTACAACGATGGGCTGGAGCCGCCGCGCCCCAAGACGTTCCGCGAAGCTCGCGCCGACGTACTCAGTGCCTACCAGAAAGAACTGGAGGCCCGCTTAGATCAGGAGCTGCGTGCACGCTACGGAGCTCGGGTCTTTCCAGAACGCTTGCGGCAGGCCTTTGCGACGGAACGTCGGACGCTTGCCAACGCCGGCCAATGAAACGGCTGCTACTTGCCCTGGTCTTGCTGAGCGGGTTCGGCTGCCGGGAAAAACCGCCTCCACCCGACGTGGTGGCTCGGGTGGGGCAGGTTTACCTGACCCGCGAGGAACTGGCCCGTGCGCTTCAGCTTCTGCCCGTGCAGATGGACTCGACCGAGGCCAGTCAGCAGGTGATCGAGCAGTGGGTCACCAATCAGTTACTCTACCAGGAAGCGCTGCGCCGCGGCCTGCGAAACGACCCGCAAGTGCAGCGCCTGCTCCAAGAAAACGAACGTTCCGTGCTGATCAGTGCCCTGCTCGAACAGTTGTATCAGGAAGAGGAAGCCGGCAAGGAAGGCCAACTCGATCCGACCGAAGTGCAGGCCTATTACGAACGCTATAAGGAGCAGCTGCGCCTGCGCGAGCCCTACGTGCGCGTGCGCTACCTGCACACCGCCCGCGAGGAAAATGCCCAAGCGGTACATCAAACGCTTCGGGGAGCCGAAGTCGTCTCTGACTCGCTCTGGGAGGCGCTCGCCGACCGCTATGCAGCAAACCCCGAAGAGGCCCGGCTACTGGCCAGCCGTTACTTCCCCGAATCCCGCCTTTTCACAGCCGCAGTGCTGACACCACTCCGGGATGCCCTGCAACGTTTGCGCGACGGCAGCCTAGCCCCGGTCATCGAAATCGACGGCCATTACCATGTGCTCCAGCTCGCAGAACGCCTGCCAGCCGGCACAATCCCCGAGCTGCGCTGGATCTACGACGAAGTGGCCCAGCAAGCACGCATTCAAGCCCGGAAACAGATCTATGCCCGTCTGGTTCAACGCCTGCGCAATGAAGCGCGCGTGCGCGGTGAACTGGAACTGTACCACCAACCGCAACGCCCCTAAGCCCAGGCCTGTCCGTCGAAAGCCCCCAAACGCATGCGTCGGTTACTGACCATCCTGCTGCTGCTCGTGCCCGGTCTGCTGCGTGCCCAGTCGCCTGCCGACGACCGGGTGCTCGACGAGATCGTAGCCGTCGTGGGAAACGAGCTGATCCTTCGCTCTGAAGTAGACGCCTTCCTGGCCGGCTACCTGCAACAGCAGCGCATCCCCTACTCCGACGAACTCTGGCTTGAGGCGCTCAACCAGCTCATCGATCAGAAGGTACTGGCCGAACACGCCCGCCGCGATACAACAATCCAGATCTCAGACGATCGTGTTGAGCAGGCCCTACAGGAACGCCTCAACCAACTCATGCAGCAGGTGGGCGGCCAGACCCGCCTCGAAGAGATTTACGGCAAAACGCTTACCCAACTCAAAGCCGAACTACGCGAGGACTTTCGGGAGCAGATGCTGGCCGAAACCTTCCGTAACCGCAAGCTCCAGCAAATTCGCATCACCCCCTCGGAAGTGCGGGCCTGGTTTGAACAATTCCCCACCGACTCGCTCCCCACCCTGCCCGACCTGGTACGTCTGAGCCACATCGTGCGCTATCCCCGTCCCTCGGAAGCAGCCCGTCAGGAAGCCTTCGAGATCGCCGCAGCCATTCGCGACTCGATCATCAGCGGCCGCTCAACGTTTGAAGACATGGCCCAACGGTTTTCCGAAGATCCCGGTTCGGCTGCGGCCGGCGGACGCATCCCCGATACGCGCCTGGCCGACCTCGTACCGGAATTTGCCGCCGTTGCAGCACGCATTCCTATTGGCGATATCTCCCAACCCTTCGAAACGCCCTTCGGCGTGCATATCCTCCGCGTGAACCGCCGCCAGGGCGACCTGATCGACTTCAACCACATTCTGATCCGTATTGACGAAAGCCAGGCCGATCCCTCCGAGGCCATCGCCTACCTGAAGGCCGTACGCGACTCTATCCTGCAGCACAACATTCCTTTTGGGCTGATGGCTCGCCGCCATTCCGAGGAAGAGGCCACAGCAGCTCAGGGCGGCCGTGTGGTAGATCCTCGTACGGGAGAGCGCGACCTGGTACGCGAGGCACTGGATCCTACCTGGCGGCGCACCATCGACACGCTGGAAGTTGGCGAGATCAGCCACCCGGCCGAGGCGGTCTTGCTTGACGGTCGCCGTTCCTACCACATCGTGCGGCTCGACCGCTTTGTGCCCAGCCATCGCATCAACCTCGAGACCGACTACGCCCGCATCGAGCAGCTGGCGCTGCAGGAAAAACGCCAGCGCGTGCTGCGCCAGTGGCTGAACGAACTGCGTCAGTCAGTGGTCATCCGCCTGGCCGGTAAGGCACACAAGCTGGCCGAGCGCTACCCAGACAAAATCGTGATGCCGTCCCTAGCCCAACGCTGACACCTACACCGCTTATGCTTGCTTCGAGCGCGCTTCGCACCGGTGATCCCCTGGAATCGCTCCATGACGCTTACGTACGCCTTCGCCAGGAGATCGGCAAGGTTATTGTCGGTCAGGAAGCGATCATCGAACAGCTCGTCGTGTGCCTGCTGGCGCGCGGCCACGCCCTGCTGATCGGAGTGCCCGGCCTGGCCAAAACGCTCCTGGTGCGCACGCTGGCCCAGGCACTCGACCTGAAGTTCAGCCGCATTCAGTTTACCCCCGACCTGATGCCCAGCGACATCACAGGCACGGAAATTCTTGAAGAAGACCGCAGCACAGGCCAGCGTGTATTTCGCTTCGTCAAGGGCCCTATCTTTGCCCACATCGTGTTGGCCGACGAGATCAACCGCACCCCGCCCAAAACCCAGGCCGCCCTACTCGAAGCCATGCAGGAGCAGCACGTAACGGCAGCCGGACAGACCTTCTCGCTGGAACCTCCGTTCTTCGTGCTGGCCACGCAGAATCCAATCGAACAGGAAGGGACCTATCCCCTGCCTGAGGCCCAGCTCGACCGCTTTATGCTCAACCTATGGCTCGACTACCCTTCTTTTGAGGAAGAAGTGGCAGTGGTACGTAATACGACTTCAGGTCCGCCGCCGACCGTCGAGCCCGTTATCAGGCGGGAAGAACTGCTGGCCTTTCAGGACCTGATTCGCCAGATCCCGGTGGCCGATCACGTGATCGAATACGCCGTACGCTTGGTAGCTCACACGCGCCCGGGACGCCCCAGCACCCCGGACTTCATCAACACCTACCTAAGCTACGGCGCCGGCCCTCGCGCCTCCCAATACCTGATCCTGGGCGCCAAGGCACTGGCAGCGCTCGACGGCCGCGCTACACCACTCATTTCCGACGTGCGCCGCCTGGCAGTGCCCGTCCTGCGGCACCGCATCGTTACCAGCTTCAACGCCGACGCCGACGGCATCTCGACCGTGGAGCTCATCGAACGCCTGCTCGAAACGCTCCCCGAAACGTAACCAACCCTTGACATCACGTCGATTGCGCTGTATTGTGGAGCGGAAAGTACGGTTTGGCACCGTGCTTCCCTCAACGGTTTCCGTTCACCGACGCCGATGTTGCTATGCCGACGGACAAATTCTGCCGTGTTCGCCTCGTCGAACGCATCGACTTCACCGACGAGCTGGCGCTGTTTCGCTTTCAGCCCGAAGAACCTGTAAGTTTTACCCCCGGCCAGTACGCCACACTGGCACTCGAAGTGGCAGGCAAACTGGTGCCGCGCGCCTACTCGATCGTCTCGGCGCCCCACGAACCGCTGCTGGAGTTTTTCATCGAACTGGTACCACACGGTGAGCTAACGCCGCGCATCTGGGAACTACGCGAAGGGGACGAAATGTGGATGCGCCGAAAAATCGTGGGGCATTTCACGCTGGAGACGAAGCGCACGCGGCACCTGATGCTGGCCACAGTCACCGGCATTGCGCCCTACCTGAGCATGATCCGCACCCAGCAGCATGCGATCGAACGTGGCGAATCACCACCGCATCGCTTTCTGGTCATTCACGGGGCCAGCCGCTCGAAGGAGCTGGGCGTGTACCTGGACGAGCTCCGCAAACGCTCCGAAGAAGCGGACTGGCTGACGTATATCCCCACCATCAGCCGCCCCTGGGAAGACCCCGACTGGAAGGGCGAGACAGGCCGCGTGGACGACATCGTGCGCAAGTACCTGGATGCAACCGAAGACTTCACGCCCGAGACGGCCGTGGCCTACGCCTGCGGCCATCCGCAAATGATTGAAAACGTACGGGGTATTCTACGCCGCGCCCGCTTTGCCGACGCGTTCATCCGCGAGGAGCAGTACTTCGTGCAGAAAAGCGCAGAGAAAACAACCCCAAAGGCCACCCAGCCCCAACCTGCGGCCACGCCAAAGCCGACGGCCGTCCCGGCCGACCGCCTGCCACCAGGCGCCCGCCCCATTTCGACCGTCGGCAAACTTCCACCCCGCCCTGGAGCGGCCTCTTGAAGGGGACCCTTTTGCGCCCGGACACGTACTCCTAAAAACCTCAACCACACGGGTCCATGGGCGCTCGTCTGTTTCTGTTGTTTCTGATCGTGCCGGCCGTCGAGCTGGCACTGTTGCTCCAGATCGGCCGCTGGATCGGACTCTGGCCTACGATCGGGCTGATCTTCGCCACGGCGCTGGCCGGTAGCTTTCTGGCCCGCCGTGAGGGCACGGCCACCTGGCGGGCCTTCCGGCAACGCCTGGCCGAGGGGAAGCTGCCCGGACGCGAACTGATCGACGGTGTGCTGATCCTGCTTGCCGGCGCCCTGCTGATCACGCCGGGCGTGCTGACCGACCTGCTGGGACTGATCGGCCTGCTGCCTCCTACCCGCGCCCTGATCCGACGCTACCTGATACGCCGCCTGCAACAGGCCCTCCACCAGAAAACCACCCGGCTCTACGTTTCATTTGGCGGCTTTACGTCCCCGCATGCTGCTGACCCCGAACCGTCCAGTTGGTCCGGACAGGCCCGCTCCCGCCCTCACTACCTGGAAGACGACAGACGTTAAGGCGCTTGTTCTGTGCCGACCCGTTGCCAGCTGCCTGCCTCATCCTAGCCAATACACACCGGCGAAAGCTCCGCGCCAGGCACCCAGAGATGCCGCTCCTCCAACAACCGTCTACAAAACATACACATAAACGCAACCCGATACTTCCCCGCGTTAAGCTCCCCCATCAACCAGCTGCTCCACCACCCTCCCTAAAACATCGTAAACAATAACGCTCGCATATTTCAGGAAAATCCGGAGGCGAGCGGTTGTTACGCAATGGTAACCAGATACAGCCATGTAGGCATAGCTGATCTGCCAGGTACTGTAGGGGCAGAACTTTCCTTCCACTAAACTACGTTCTGCCATGCGAACGCTTCGTTACATCCTGGGGGTATTGCTAATGGGTCTGACAGCCCATGCGGCTCAGGCCCAAACGTTTCTTAGCGCCTCCCTTACGCCGGAACAGGAAACGTTAGAGGTGACCAGTAATGGTGCGGGCACAGCAGCCTTAATGTTGACGAATGAAGGGCTGCAGTATGTAATTACAGTCGATGGACTGACTGGACCCGTAAGGGCTGGGCACTTTCACTACGGAGCAGCCGGCGTCGATGGACCTGTCGTCCACCCCATCTCCTTCGATGGCAACGTCGCCTCCGGTGTCTGGACCAACATCCCTGACTCCCTCATCGTGGCCCTCCTCACCGGCAACATCTATATCAACATCCACACCGATGCATACTCCGGTGGCGAAATCCGCGGACAGGTCACCCTGGCTGGCGGAATCAGCGCGGCCATTGAACTGGATCCTTCCCAAGAAACCGGCGAGGTAACCAGCAGCGGCCACGGAACCGCGTTCTTTGCCCTGACCGAATATGGTCTGGTGTATCACATCACCGTCACGGGGCTAACGGGCCCGGTACAATACGCCCACTTCCATAACGCTCCAGCTGGCCAAGATGGCCCTGTGGTACAAGAGATACCGTTCCAGGGCAACAAGGCCTCAGGCGTGTGGCGGCTTTCGGATGATCTGATTCGCGAACTGCTGGCTGGAAACATCCATCTTAATGTCCACACCGGCCAATACCCTGGTGGTGAAATCCGCGGACAGATTCGTCCTCGTCAGCTCGTGCTGACGGCTATCCAGCCCACTGAAGGTGAACCGCCTGCCTTCCTGGAGCTATACCCCAACTATCCCAATCCTTTCCGTGGGAGCACAACCATCACCTTCGGGCTCCCACAGGCGATGCGGGCCACGCTGGTCGTTTATAACCTGCTGGGTCAGCGTGTAGCCACGCTGGTGGACGGACAGCTTCCAGCCGGGCGCTACCAGATCGTCTTTGATGCCTCTGCCCTTCCAGCCGGACTGTATCAGTATCGCCTGGAAACACCCTATGGTAATCAAAGCCGCACGCTCATGCATCTGCGCTGAATTATCTGCTCTCAAAAACGTGCGCATTTGTGAGCGCCGTTTTCTTCCTGTCCCGATCCCTTGCCGGAATCGTCTCTGGCAGGCGTAACTTTCCCGACTGTGACAGAGACCCCCTCTGCCACAGCGCCGCCATTGCTGGACGGACTCGCCTCGGGTAGGGCAGTTACGGTTGCCAGCCGTTGCAGGTTGATCGCCGCGTTAAGGTCGCGATCATGGTGTGTGCCGCACTGCGGGCACGTCCAGGCGCGATCGCTCAACGTCAGCGACTCGTTCTTCCAACCACAGACCGAACACAGGCAGTTGCTGGCGTACCAGCGATCGGCAATGATCACCTGCGTGCCATAGCGCCGCGCCTTGTATTCGATCATGCGGCAGAATTCAAATAAGCTCACATCCGCCAGTGCCCTGGACAGACGCTTGTTCTGCCTCATGCCTTGAACATTCAGGTCTTCCAGCACCACCGCTTGGTTCTCGCGGCATAGGCGCGTGGTGAGCTTGTGCAAAAAGTCCGCTCTGCGATTGGCCAGGCGCGCGTGCGTTCTGGCCAATCGCACAGCAGACTTCTGGCGGTTTTTCGACACCGGCAACTTGGTGCCTTTGGGGATAGGTTGCCTGGGTTCCAGCCCTACCTGTACCCTGGCCTCTGTGAGCTTGCGGCTGAGTTGTCGGCTGCGAATCTGGATGCGCCGTAGCGCCCGTTTGAGCGGCTTGGGCGCTTCAATAACTTCGCCGGTAGAGAGCGTGGCCAGCGCCTTGACGCCAAGGTCAATGCCCACTACGCCATCGCCCGTGCGCCGGCGGTAGAAGTCTTTGTCCTTGACCTCCACCTGGATCGCGACATACCACTGATCCGCAGTGCGTGACACGGTGGCACCGAGCACCTTGCCCACAAAGCGCAATGCTTCGGCCATTTGGACCTCACCCACTTTGGGCAAGCGGATGGTGCTGCCATGCAGCCGGAACTTGTCGTTGGCCACACAGAAACTGTCGCGGCAGCGTTCTTTTTTCTTGAACCGGGGCGGGTGCGCCGCTTTGCCTGCCTGGATGTCCTGGAAAAACTGGCTCCACGCTTTGTCCAGATACGTAAACGGCCGCGCGTGCGCATCCTGATGGATGTCCTTGAGCCAGGGAAAGGCCTGGTACTTGATGGCGTTGAACCGCTTTTTGAGCGCCATCGCATTGGGACGCAACCCAGCAGCATACTGCCGGTTCCATTCCGCCAGCGCCCAGTTCCAGACAAAGCGCGCCGTGCCGCAGGCTTTTTTGAAATACTCCACCTGCTGCGGCGTGGGATAAAGGCGTATCTTGTGCGTCAGCTGCATGGCGTTTCACCCTCAGCGTTCTGCCTCAAGGCCTCGTTGAGCTTCTTACGATAATTCCTGATCCATACAGGCGAGAAGAACTGCGACTCGGTGTAGAAACGCCGGTTGCCTGGCATTCTGCCCGCCGGAATCAAGCGCCCTTCTCGCTCCCACCCCTGAAGCGTCTTGACCGTGACGCCGAGCAGCCTTGCCGCTTGACTTACGTTTAGAGTGTTCACTTTCAGTGACTTTTGTCAAGACCAGAGTCTATCTCCCCAACCGCATGCGCGGCACTGCCCGCCTGAACAGCTAAATTAGTCCGGCCTCCGGGTAGTGCTGCGGCGAACGCCTCCCGCGCAGGAGGCGTTCTTTTTTGGCTTGCATTTGTTTTTAGGATAAACTAAATTATAGCTCTATTAGAACAAACTATTGCCTAAAATGCTCTCCGAAGCGCAGGAAGACTATCTGAAGCAGATTTTGCTGCTGGGTGAAGGGGAGCCGGTGGCCACTACAACACTGGCCCAGCGCTTGGGCGTGCGCCCGGCCTCGGTGACAGGGATGCTGCAAAAATTAGCTGCCTTAGGGCTGGTTGAATATCGTCCGTATCAGGGGGCACGGCTGACGGGCCCGGGCTATCGCATCGCCGTGGAGCTGCTGCGCCACCACAGGTTGATCGAGACCTTTCTTGCCCAGGCATTGGGTTACGATTGGCACGAAGTGCATGACGAGGCTGAACGGCTGGAGCACGTGATCAGTGAGCGGCTCGAGGCCCGTATGGCGGAATGGCTGGGTCATCCCGAGCGAGACCCTCATGGCGACCCGATCCCTACGCCGGAGCTGACGTTTCCGGCCATCGAGCCAGGGCGTCCTCTGCCGCTGCTACCGGTGGGCGCTGTTGCCCGGATCGTCCGCGTCCGGGCTCAAGACCCCGATACGCTGAACCTGCTGGCGCGTCTGTCGCTGCGTCCGGGCACGCGCGTGCACGTGCTCGAGCACAACGCCGCGGGCGTCCGCCTCGCCGTAGGCGATGAACGCTTCCTCCTTCCTCAAGAACTTGCTGAAGCCATATGGGCCGTCGAAGAAGTTTCCTCCTGAGTAGCTGCGCCGCCGTCCTGCTGTTGCTGCTGGTGGGTTGCCAGGCCACCCCTTCCCGGATGGACGGGCGGCTGCGCATCGTGGCCACCACCACGATCGTGGCCGATCTGGCCCGTCAGCTTGGTGGCAACGCGGTAGTAGTAACTGCGCTCATGGGACCGGGCATCGACCCGCATCTCTACCGCGCCAGTGAAGGCGACGTGGCCCGCATGCAGCAGGCTGACCTTGTACTCTATAACGGCCTGCACCTGGAAGGCAAAATGACAGAGATCTTCGAGCGCATGCGGGCGCTGGGACGGCAGACGCTGGCCGTGGCCGAGTGCGTACCCGACAGCCTGCTGCTGCACGCCTCCGGCTTCGGGGGTGTCTACGACCCGCACGTGTGGATGGACGTGCGCCGCTGGCAATATGCGGCCCGCTGCGTGGCCGAAACGCTGGCCCGCATGGACACGGCGCAGGCCGCGTTCTTTCAGGACCGGCTCGCCGCCTATCTGGCCAAGCTGGACAGCACCGATGCCTACGTGCGCCATCGGTCTGCCCTGCTCCCCCCGGAGCGATGCGTGTTGATCACCTCGCATGATGCCTTCCGCTACTTTGGCAATGCCTACGGCTGGGAAGTACACGGCCTGCTGGGCGTCTCGACGGCCTCCGAGGCTGGCGCGGCCGACGTCCAGCAACTGGCTACATTCATTGTAGCCCGCCGCGTGCCTGCCATCTTCGTGGAAAGCTCCGTGCCAGAGCGTTACCTGCAGGCGCTGCAGGAAGCCGTGACTGCCCGCGGCTTTTCGGTACGGCTGGCCGGACCGCTCTATTCCGATGCCCTGGGCGACCCGGGCTCGCCGGCCGGCACCTATACGGGTATGATCCGCACCAATATCGACACAATGATCGAAGCCCTTCGCGAAATCACCACGCCATGAAGTGGGCCATTGAAATCGAGGACCTGACCGTTGCCTATCAGCAGCAGCCTGTGCTCTGGGACGTGGATGCGACAATTCCGGCCGGACAGATGACGGCGATTGTCGGGCCTAACGGCGCCGGCAAGAGCACGCTGCTCAAGGCCGTGCTGAGCATTGTGCGGCCAGCCGCCGGACGCATCCGGGTCCTGGGCCAGCCGTTCCGCGCCCGGGAGCGTCGGGTAGCCTATGTGCCGCAAAGGGCTGAGCTGGACTGGGACTTCCCGGCGACCGTGTTCGATGTGGCCCTTATGGGTACCTACGGGCGCGTGGGCTGGCTGCGTCGTCCCGGCGCGGCCGAACGCGCCCTGGCCCGCGCGGCGCTCGAACGCGTCGGGATGGCCGAGCTGGCAAGCCGCTCGATCGGACAGCTTTCCGGCGGCCAGCAACAGCGCGTGCTGCTGGCCCGCGCGCTGGCTCAGGAAGCGGAAATTTACCTGCTCGACGAGCCGTTTCAGGGGGTGGACGCCCCTACCGAGGCCACGCTGCTCGAAGTGCTGCGCTGGCTCAAGCAGCAGGGCAAAACCATCGTAGTGGTGCACCACGACCTGTCTACGGTGTCCGAATACTTCGACTGGGTGGTGCTGCTCAACGTCCAGTGCATTGCCTGTGGACCTGTGGCCGAAACCTTCACGCCTGAAAACCTGCGGCGCACCTACGGCGGCCGCATGGTCGTACCGGCCCCAACGGTGAATATGGCGTAGCCATGGACTTCACGCTACGCATCGTGATGACCGGAGCGGCCCTGCTTGGGCTGACTGCTGGATCGCTGGGTACGCTGGCAGTGCTCCGGCGTCAGGGACTGATCGGCGATGCCGTCGCCCATGCGGCGCTTCCGGGCATCGTGCTGGCTTTTCTGCTCAGCGGCTCGAAGGCTTCGGTGGTCTTGCAGCTTGGTGCGGCCATCAGCGGCACGCTGGCATTGCTATGGGTGCAGGCCATCCTCCGCACGACGCGTATTCGCTTCGATGCGGCTCTGGGCATGGCGCTGGCCGTCTTTTTCGGGCTCGGCGTGGTGCTGCTTTCGGCCGCTCAGCACACAGCCGGCGCGGCGCAGGCGGGTCTGGATCGCTTTCTTTTCGGCCAGGCGGCCACGTTGCTTCGAGAAGACCTGCTTGTTATGGCTGCGGCCGGCCTGCTGGCCTCCGTAGTGGTGCTGGCTTTCTGGAAGGAAATCCAGCTCGTGCTGTTCGATGACGCTTATGCGGCGACCCTGGGACTTCCGGTGCGCCGATTGCAGACGCTGCTGATCGTGCTGCTTGTGGTGGCCATCGTGATCGGACTCCAGACGGTGGGGGTCGTGTTGATGAGTGCCATGATCGTTGCACCGGCAGCGGCTGCTCGCCAGTGGAGCAGCCGCTATGACCGCGTGTTGCTATTGGCCGGATTGTTTGGCCTACTGAGCAGCGCACTGGGTGCCTGGATGAGCAGCCTCGCGCCCCGGCTTCCCACCGGTCCCCTCATCGTGCTGCTGCTAACCGTAGTGGCCCTGGTGTCGGTGCTGATTGCCCCGGCACGTGGCCTGTTCTGGCAATACCACCGACGGCGACGGACTCGCGAGACCGCCCGCCAGGCTGTGATGGCCATCCTGCAGGAGCTGGCACACCGCCATCCAGACCCGGATCATCCGCATCCCACAGCCACCATCCAGGCAGCGCTGGGCCCTGGCATTCCCGCCGAAGCCGTCCTGCGCGATCTGGAGCGACGCGGGAAAGTCCGACACACACCGGATCAAGGCTGGCAGCTCATCGAACCTTCGTCCCGCACGCCATGAGTCCGTCGCTTGAAATCCTGCTGGTAGCCGTGCTGACGGCTGCGGCCTGTGCGCTGCCCGGGGCCTTTCTTGTGCTGCGCCGGATGAGCCTTGTCAGCGACGCCATTAGCCATGCAGTCCTACCTGGTATCGTGGTGGGTTTTTTTCTCACCGAAAACCTGCAGCATCCGCTGCTGCTCATCTTGGCCGGAGCTTCGGGGCTACTCACGGTCTACCTGATCGAACTGTTGGAGAAGACCGGCCGGCTGCGCGAGGATACAGCCATCGGCCTGGTCTTTCCCGCGCTGTTCAGCGTGGGCGTGCTGCTGATTGCCCGCTTTGCAGACCAGGTGCATCTGGACACCGACGCCGTGCTGCTGGGCGAGTTGGCTTTTGTGCCGTTTGATCGGCTGGTATGGCATGGGATCGATCTTGGCCCCCGTGCGCTTTGGACCATGGCCGGTCTCCTGCTGGTGAACGCCCTATTGATTCGGCTGCTTTACAAAGAGCTGGTGCTGGCCACGTTCGATGCAGCAACAGCGGCCGTGCTGGGTTTTCGCCCCATGCTGCTGCATTACCTGCTGATGGGTGTTGTGGCCATAACGGTGGTAGCCGCCTTTCATGCGGTAGGCGCCATTCTCGTTATCGCGCTGATGATTGGTCCGCCAGCTGCTGCCCTCCTGCTGGCCCGTCGGATGCCGACCTACCTACTGGGCAGCCTGCTATTTGGCGTGCTCAGTGCCTGGCCAGGCTACGGCATGGCCCGATTGCTGGACGTATCCATCGCCGGATCATTGGCGGCCATGGTCGGCGTGCTGTTCTGCATGGTCTGGCTGCTGGCTCCTGAGACCGGACTGCTGGCCCGCTGGCACCGCCATCGTCGGCAGCAGCGCGATTTTGCGCTAGATTTGCTCATGCTCCACCTGCTGCACCATGAGCACCAACCAACGGCCACGGCCGAACGCCATCGCGCCACACTGCCGCTTCATTTGAACTGGACCGACGAAAAGTTTGCCCGCATTCTGGAAGAAGGAAGGCGACGTGGCTGGCTACGCCTTGAAGGCAGGGTAGTCCACCTGACCGAGGCCGGCCGTCGCCACGCACAGAAACGGATGGAGACGCTGGCGCCTGCACAGCCCCCAATCTGATCGTCTTAAGAAGCCGGCTTATTATAGACCCCGCCAGCGCCGTCGTGGCCCTTGCTTCAAGTAAAAAAGGGTTGCCGGCCCACTTTACCGACAACCCTTTTGCAGTAGGTCCGGGGGGACTCGAACCCCCAACCCGCGGATTAAGAGTCCGCTGCTCTACCAGTTGAGCTACGGACCTGTCAATCTCTGAACGCGACGTTAAAACACCGCCACCTGTGGCTTCGTTCCCGTCGCACCACTCACTTCTGCCGGACTTTTACGCAATCTCCACGACGGCCGCCTTTTTCTGAAATTCAAGCCACAAAACGGCCGGCTGTGCGTTTCTGCGGCGTTTCCCTCTGAAGTTCAGAACCTAACGCAGGGAAGTGGCGGCGCCAGCGACGCTCGGTCTTTCGCGTGGGTTGCGCTACATGATCGGCTCGGCCTTCATGTTCAGCCTGATGGGTTTGTTCGTGAAGGTGGCCGGTCGGCATCTACCCAGCCAGGAAATTGTGCTCATCCGGAGCATCGTCACGCTTTTCTATAGCTATCTGCTGCTTCGGTGGCAGCGGGTTTCGTGGCGAGGTCAGCGGACCGGCCTGCTGATCCTGCGCGGGATGGTGGGATTTGTATCGCTGAGCTGCCTCTACTTTGCCCTGACGCGGCTGCCGCTGGCCGACGCGTTGGTGCTCCAGCACACGAGTCCGGTCTTTACCACGCTGCTGGCTGCACTCTGGCTAAAGGAACCCATCGGCCGCCGTGAAATCGCCGGCGTTCTGCTCAGCCTGATCGGAGTGGTTCTGGTAGCGCGACCGGGCTTTCTGTTCGGCACTCATACGGCCGGACTGGATCCGCTGGGCGTGGCGGCTGCCATAGGGGCGGCCATCTTCAGTGCTGGAGCCTACACGATCGTGCGTGAACTCCGCCGCACCGAACATCCGCTGACCATTGTCTTCTATTTTCCGCTGGTCTCGACAATTGGCTCCCTGCCGATGGCACTCCCCACGGCCGTCTGGCCTTCACCCCTCGACTGGCTGGTTGTGGTAGCGGGTGTGGGACTCAGTGCCCAGATCGCACAAGTCTGGATGACCCGTGGCCTGGCCGAAGAGCAGGCTGGAAGGGCCGTCGCCATGAACTACCTGCAGGTCGCCTTCGGCGTACTCTGGGGCCTGTTTTTCTTCCACGAGATCCCCACCCTACTGAGCCTGCTGGGTATGGGGTTGATCTTTGTGGGCACCTGGCTGGTGGTTCGCGTACGTGCCCGCTTTGAGCCAGAGGTTGTAGCCGATCGTGTATCAGAAAAGACCTGATCTAGGCGGGCCGTTGCGGCCTGTGGAGATTATACGTCGAGCGCTTCGGCGTCTACCTGCGCGGCATTTTCCATAATGAACCGGAAGCGGGCCGAGACGTCGCGCCCCATCAGCTCGGTGATGGTCTGCTCAGTCAGTAGCCGGGCGTTTTCTGGAATCTCAACGCGCAGCAGACGACGCTTCTGGGGATCCAGCGTGGTTTCCCGCAGCGTGTCGGGCATCATCTCACCCAGTCCTTTGAAGCGCTGGATTTCCACCTGGACGTTTTTCCGCTTCTTGTGCAACGCCTGCAGGATGCGATCGCGGTCAGCATCGTCCAGTGCCCAGTAGGTCTCCTTGCCAGCGTCGATCCGGTACAGCGGCGGTTGGGCCACGTACACGTGCCCGTTTTCGATGAGCGGCCGCATATAGCGGTAGAAGAACGTCAACAGCAACGTGGTAATATGATGGCCATCCGAGTCGGCGTCCATCAACAGGATGATCTTGTGATAGCGTAGGCGGGAGAGGTCGATTTTTTCTCCGATTCCACATCCCAGCGCCTGCACGATATTGAACAGTTCTTTGTTTTCCTCGACTTTGCGAAGCGAGGCCTGTTCAGCGTTCAGCACCTTGCCGCGCAGCGGTAGTACCGCCTGGAAACGTCGGTCGCGGGCCTGTTTGGCGCTACCACCGGCCGAATCGCCCTCGACAATGAACAGCTCGCACTCCTCGGGGTTTGTCGAGGTGCAGTCGGCCAGCTTGCCGGGAAGGTTCAGCCGGTGACTGACCGAAGTCTGGCGGCGCACCGAGCGGGCGGCTGCCCGGCTGGCCAGCCGCGCTTTGGTGGCCTGAATGATCCGGGTCACGATGGCGTCGGCCATCGTCGGGTGAGCGTTGAGGAATTGCTCCAGATCCAGCCGCACTGCCCCGATCACAAGCGAACGTGCCTCCGGATTGTTTAACTTTTCCTTGGTCTGGCCCTGGAACTGGGGCTCCACCATGAACAGGTTGAGGACGGCCACCAGTCCCTCACGAATGTCGTCGGCCGTTACCTCCAGGTTGCGAGGTAGCAGATCGTGCGTCTCCATATAGGCCCGCACAGCACTCCGCACGGCCTCCTTGAACCCCTGCTCGTGCGTGCCCCCTTCGGTGGTAGGGATTCCGTTGACGAACGACTTGATCAGCTCGCGCGGCGCTTCGGTCCATTGCAGGGCCACCTCCAGACGGGCACCATCGCGTAACTCCTCCTGAATCAAAACAAACGGTTCGGAATGCACCACGCGCGCGTTCTGCTCCGCGACAAGCCGCGCCAGATACTCGACGATCCCTCCCTCGTGATAGAATTCGTACCGCTCCCCACTCGTTTCGTCCTTAAAAACGATCTTCAGGTTGCGGTTTAGGTAGGTTTTGATTTCCAGATGCTCTCGAATCCAGGCTGGATCGAACTCGGTGGTCTCAAAGATCTCCAGGTCAGGGCGGAAATAAATGCTGGTGCCGGTGCCCCGGGTGTTTTCGGCAATGACTTTCAGTTTTGTTTTCGGCTTGCCGCGTACGAAGCGCTGCTGATAGGTCTTGCCGTCGCGCTTCACCGTGGCGATCAGTTCCTCCGAGAGTGCATTTACCACAGAGGCGCCCACGCCGTGGAGCCCACCCGAGGTGATGTAGTTCTTGCGATCAAACTTACCACCGGCGTGCAGTGTGGTCAGGATTAATTCCAGGGTGGGAATTTTCTTGACCGGATGCGGATCGACGGGAATGCCCCGGCCGTTGTCCGTTACCGTGACGCTCCGGCCGTCGGCGTGCAGCGTCACCTCGATCAGCGAGGCAAAGCCATTGACGGCCTCGTCTACCGCGTTGTCGACAATCTCCCAGAGCAAGTGATGCAGGCCGGGCTTGCCGGTGCCGCCGATGTACATGCCGGGCCGCTTCCGCACCGGCTCAAGCCCTTCCAGTACCTGGATGTCTTTGCCCGTATAGGTTGCCGTAAGCTCCGCCATAGGTTTTGCCTGCTTAGCCCTGTCCGTTCAGCCGAATTTCCACCGGCGCCGGGATGACCCGAACGAGCTGGCCACGCCGGATGATCTGCCGGCCCCGGTTGCCCCGACGCGACACCTCGAATTTCGTGGTGCGGACGATCTCACGCCGGCCTCGGCTGGTTTCTACTTCCAGCCCCTCACGGGTGGCCGAGGATAGCGTGAAGCCTAACACCTCGTCGCTTTTGCCCAGACGTATAGCGATTACGCCTTTGGCCGCTGTCTTAACCGGAGGGATTTGATGCACAGGGAAGATTAGCACGTAGCCTTCACGCGAAGCCAGGCAGACGTTCTCGTCGCCGGCCGCTACTTCGACGCCCAGCACTTCGTCCCCCTTTGCCAGACGCATGAAAAGCCGGCCGTTCTTCGTGGACGGCTCCCGAAAGCCGTCGATGGGGATGCGAAGCGCTTGGCCTTGGCGCGTGACGGCCACCACGTGCACACAAGGCGCCCTCTGCTCCTCATTTTCGAACAGGGCCGGTTCGACTTCAGGCTCTGGAACCGGCCGGGGAAGCGCTCGCTCGTCGAAGACCACCACGCCAACAACACGCTCCCGGTCTGAAAAGTCGAACAGCTTCTGTACCGGATCGCCGTAGCCCGTCGTGCTGGGGAGCGCGTCGATGCGCGTGGTGTAGCAGCGTCCATAGTTCGTGAAGAATCCGACGGTGGCACGGGTCGAACCGGGAAGCACCCAGCCTACCGCATCGCCTTCGCGAACGCGAATGCTCTGCACATCGGTGTAGGAGCGCTGGCGCTTGACCCAACCGTCTCGCGTGACGATAACGTATACGTCCTCTTCCACGATGTAGGCTTCTTGGTTGTACTCGAAGCCTTCGTCTGGTCCGGCGATAACGGTGCGCCGCGCATCGGCAAACTGCTTCTGGATCGCCTTTAGCTCTTCGCGGATAAGCTTCCAGCGGGCAGCCTCGTCGGCCAGCAGTGCCCGCAACTGGGCTGCCTGGCGTTCTTTCTCTTCCAGTTCCTGACGGATTGCTTCGATTTCCAGCTGCGAAAGCTTGTAGAGCTTCGTTTCCAGGATGGCATCGGCCTGCTCATCATCAAGCTGAAACCGGTGCATTAGGCGTTGGGCGGCGTCGGCCTTGTCGCGCGCAGCACGGATGATCCGGATGGCTTCATCCAGCGCTCCGAAGATCTTTTCGAATCCGCGCAGGATGTGAATGCGGCGCTCGAGCTGCTCCAGATCGTAGCTGAGCCGTCGCACCACCACCTCCATGCGAAATTCAAGAAAAGCCTGGAGCATGGTGATTAGATCGACTTTGCGGGGCGCGGCCACTTCCGGGTTAGCCGTTGGCACCAGACACGTCAGGTTCACGTGGAAGCGTGTCTGAAGCGGCGTGTGGCGGAACAGGTAGGCCATGGCCGCTTCCGGGTCGGCGCCCCGACGCAGCTCGAGCACGATGCGCACCTCATCGGTCGATTCGTCCCGTACGTCTGAAAGCTGGGGCACCTTGCCGGCTGCAATGTGCTCGGCGATTTTTTCGACCAGTTCGGCCTTGGCGATGCCGTACGGAATCGACGTGATAACGATGCGCGTCTTGCCCTCCAGTTTGTATTCACCGCGGATTTCAATAGGCCCCTCGCCGGTGCGATAGATTTCGAGCAGCTCCTCGCGCGTATTGAGCACCCGGCCGCCGGTCGGAAAGTCTGGCCCCTGGATGAATCGCTCCAGGATCGTTTCCAGCGACGCATTAGGCACATCGATCAGATAGATGAGCGCGTCGATTACTTCCCCCAGGTTGTGTGGCGGGATGTTGGTCGCCATGCCCACCGCAATACCGCTGGCGCCGTTGACGAGCAGGTTCGGAAAGCGTGCCGGCAGGACCACCGGTTCGAAAAGCGTGCCGTCGAAATTAGGCCGCATGGGGACGGTCTGTCGCCGCAGTTCTTCCAGGAGCTGCATGGCCAGCGGACGCAGCCGCGCCTCCGTGTAGCGCATGGCGGCCGCTGCATCGCCGTCGATTGAGCCAAAGTTGCCATGTCCGTCCACCAGTGGGTAGCGCAGCGAGAAGTCCTGCGCCATACGCACCATCGCATCATAGATGGCCGCATCGCCGTGCGGGTGATACTTACCCATCACCTCGCCGACGATCGTAGCACTTTTGCGATAGCGGGCGTCTGGATAGAGACGCAGGTGCTGAAACATCGCATACAGAATGCGGCGCTGGACGGGTTTAAGACCGTCCCGAATGTCTGGCAAGGCACGGCTTGTAATAACGGACAACGCAAAGTTTAGGTAGCGCTCTCGCGTTGTCTCGTGCAGAGGAATGACTTCTACAACCGGCATTTTTTGTATTGCAATAACAGACTTAGCGGAAGAACACTCACAAGATACGAATGCTGGCCAGATTTTGTATCCGCCCCAAGCTTACCTGCTCCCTGCTGACAGCAGTCTGTCACCAGCTCAGGCAGCCGAAGACGTAACGCTGTAGGCCAGCGTAAAGTAATCGTGCGGCTCGTCGGGGTGCAGTCGCAGCACGTTGGCCTCCGTAAGAAGCACCAGCGTGCGCGATGCCTGCCGACGCGACAGATTGGCAAGCTGGGCGAACTGCTCTACGGTGATGCGTCCGTAGTGCTCCAGATACCGCATCAGCAACAACTCCTTCTCGCCAAAGGTGAAGATCACATTGCGCGGATGCTTTTCAGCCCGCATGAGCGCCAGCACCTCCGGACTGGCCTCAATGCTCCGGTCGTCTACGCGAATGTAGGCCTGCCGATACCGTCCATTGCGCAGAAAATGCGGCTTCCGCGCACTTTCTTCGATGGTCACCACGATCACCTCCCGCCGATGCTCCACCTGGACACGCTCCAGCGTGAAGGCAATGGGCGGGGTGGCGCAACGGCGCAGCGCCTGACGCAGCGCAAAGACTTCTTCGTCGGGGTCACGTACTCCCACGATAGTACCCCTGTCGTCCACGCCCAGCAGCAGACGCCCCCCCCGCGTATTGGCAAAGGCGATGACCTCCTTGGCAATTCGCTCGGGACGGGGAACGCGGCGCTTGAATTCCAGGGTGACCCCCTCACCCAGGGCCACCAGCTGGTTCAGTTCCTGAAGGGTCATGGCAGAACCGCGTCGGGCTATTGCAAAGAAATCGGTTCTGAAGCAGCCAGCCCATCCGGCCGAGTTGTTTCTGGAGTGTGGGGCAGCCAGTCTTCGTACTTAGCGTCGCGGGTCATTAGTTCCCGGACGGCGTCGCGTGGCTTTTTGCCTTCGAACAGGATCTGATAGACGGCCTCGGTGATCGGCATTTCGACGCCCAGCGTCCGGGCCAGTCGGTAGACGGCTGCGGTCGTTGGCACCCCTTCGGCCACCATCTGCATTTCTCGTTGCACTTCTTCGAGCGTGCGGCCACGACCGATCTGCTCGCCTACGTAGCGGTTGCGGCTGTGGCGACTCATACAGGTGACCACCAGATCACCAATGCCAGCCAGTCCAGCAAACGTGGCCGGATCGGCACCCAGACGAACTCCAAGGCGCTGGATCTCGGCCAACCCGCGCGTAATCAAAGCCGCCTTCGCATTGTCTCCAAACCCCACCCCATCGCTCATGCCAGCTGCCAGCGCCAGCACGTTTTTAACCGAGCCGGCAATTTCAACGCCGATCAGGTCCGGGTTGACATACACCCGAAATGTCGGGGCCATGAACAGCTCCTGAATCTGCTCAGCCACCGCACAGGAAGGTGCCGACGCTACCACCGCGGTGGGCATACCGGCGGCCACTTCTTCGGCATGGCTGGGGCCGTAGAGTACGCCAATTCGTTCCCGGGGGACTTCCGGCAGCACCTCGGCCAGCACCTGGGTTGTGGTTTTCAGCGTGGCAATTTCCAGCCCTTTGGCCACCGAAACGATAAGCAGGTCCGGGTGCGCCTGGGGCCGTAGCTGCTCACCTAGCGCACGGACGGCCTGAGCCGGTGTGGCCACCACCCAGGCGTCCCGATCGGCAGCGGCTTCCTGTAGATTGGCCGTCACCTGCACAGTGTGCGGCAGCTCGATCTCGGGCAGATAGGTCGGATTATGCCGCGTGCGGCGGATGTGCTCGGCCACCTCAGCCCGCCGGGCCCAGAGCGTTACTGCATGTCCATTCGACGCCAGCAGTAGGGCCAATGCCGTCCCCCAGCTCCCCGCACCAAAAACCGTCACCTTGCGCCCGGCCGGCCGTCGGGCCTGGCTGGCGTGTGCTTTCATGGCTCTGTGAACGTCGTCTTCGAAAGCGTCTTACGCTACGCCTTGGGCCTGAGCTCGCCACGTCCGAGCATCCCGCGGGCCGGTCGGAACGTGCGCACGCGGTTCTCTGTGCCGCTGAGCAATCGCCGGATGTTCGAGCGGTGCGCCCAGATCACGAGGGCGGCCAGCACGATGCCAAACATCAGCAAACTGGTATCCAGCGACTCGATCCCAAACACATACCTACGAATCGCCACTGTCGACGGAAAGGCAATCGCCGCCGCGATAGAAGCCAGCGACACGTAGCGCGACAACAGCAGTACGATCACAAAGACAGCTGCCGTGATCAGGGTCGTGACCGGCGTCAGTGCCAACAGCACACCGGCCGAAGTATTGACGCCCTTGCCTCCGCGAAAACCGGCCCAGATGGGAAACATATGCCCCAGCACGGCGGCAATTCCGGCCATCAGTCGCACCACCGTCTCAATGTGCCAATGCGCAAGGCCCGACGGCAGATCGTCGATGCGCAGCGTCGCAATCACACCGGCCGCCAGCAATCCTTTACCCAGATCGACGATGGTTGCCAGGATGCCTGCCTTCCAACCCAGCACGCGGAAAACGTTCGTGGCACCGGCATTGCCACTACCGTACTGACGCACGTCAATGCCATACATCAACTGCCCCACCCACACGCTGCCCGGGATGGAGCCCACCAGATAGCTCAGTATCAGAATGACGATCAGCGACAACATGGCTGGCTTTTTCGCAATCAAATACAGTTTATAGGTAAACGGAATTTCCGGGATGGGAAGTTTCCATGCAAGCGGTTTTCCAACAAAAAGAGCGCCATGTCGTCAAGCGGTCACAATTCGTCCGATTTCGACCGGGCGCTCGCTTAAGGCTTCCAGCGTGCGCATTGCTTCGGCTTTGCGGTCGCTTGGCACAATGGCAATCAGGCCAATGCCCAGGTTGAAGGTGCGCCGCATGTCCGCTTCGGGCACGTCGCCCAGCTCTTGAATTAATTGGAAAATGGCTGGCCGCTCCCAGGCATGGTAGTCTACCTCAAAGCGGAGCCCTTCGGGCACCACGCGTGCCGTATTGCCGGGGATCCCGCCGCCGGTTACATGCACCAGCGCGTGCACGCAATCAGCCTCGATCAGCGAGCGGATCGGTTTCAGGTAGGAGCGATGCACAGCCAGTAGCGCCTCGCCTACCGAGATGCCCCCCAGTTCAGGGGGTCGGTCGTGTACCGAAAAGCGGCCCAAAAGCACCTTGCGGGCCAGCGAGTAGCCGTTTGTATGGAGGCCGCTCGAGGGTAGGCCAATCAGCACGTCGCCTGCCTGCACCCGGCTTCCGTCGAGGATGGCGTTGCGGTCCACCACGCCTACGATCATCCCCGCCAGATCGTATTCATCCGCGGCATAGAAGTCGGGCATTTCGGCTGTCTCGCCGCCAATCAGCGCGCAGCCGTTCTCCCGGCAGGCCCTAACAACCCCACGGATGATCTGCTCGGCTACATCCGGCTTCAGGCGCCCGGTTGCCAAATAATCAAGAAAAAATAGGGGTTGGGCACCGCAGACTGCAATGTCATTCACGCAATGGTTGACCAGGTCCTGTCCTACCGTGTCGTGCTGGTTCATTAGGAAGGCGACTTTCAGCTTTGTGCCCACGCCGTCCACCGACGAGACAAGCACGGGCCGTCGGTAGGCTGAAAAATCTGGTTCGAAAAAAGCGCCAAAAGCACCAATGTCGGTCAAAACCCCACGAATGAATGTTTCACGTACGATCGGCTTGATGCGCCGCACCAACTCATCGCCGGCTTCGATATCTACGCCGGCATCTCGGTATGTGGTCATGGTCCGATTTTCTGAAAGTTTTTCTGTCTCACACCTGTTGAATATAAGCTGTCTACGTCCGAAAGGCCACGCGCGAAAAGCGGGCCTGGTAGGCCACCTGAAGGCGCTGCCAGCGGGAGAGTTGAATGGGGCCGCGCCAGACGTCGTAATTGCGGCGCTCGATGGTGTGCAGCACCTCCAGCGCCAGTAACCATTCACGCCGGAGCAGCCGGGCATAGCGCCGTGGTAGCTCGTGCACAAGGGTACGTCCCCGCGCCAGTGCCTCCTGAGCTCGTACCACCTGCTTCCAGAGCAGCCGTCGTACAGCCGGATTGCCGGCTCCTCGCTGCAGTAGTTCCACCGAAACGCCGGCCCGCTCCAGGTCCTCCAGCGGGATAAACAGCCGGTCAGCCGCCAGATCGCGCGGTAGTCGGGTCAGCCGATCCACCAGAAAAAAGCCAGCCGCCAACGCGTTGATCTGTGGATCGTTAAAGCGCGTGCCTACGCCGGCCAGCCGGGCCAGAAGCCGCCCATGCGCTCCGGCAAAATTTTCCAGGAATGCCTCCAGCGCAGCCGCATCCGGAAAGCGCACTGGCGCCACCCAGGCCCATGCCGCCCGCACCTGCATGGCCAGCAATTCAACAGGCAGTTCATGTTGCACCACGGCCTCCCGGGCTGCCTTCCATACCTCCTCGGCCACTACCTGAATCAGCTTGTCTTGCTGAAGCTGCACAGCCTCCGTCTCCAAAAAGGCCGCCACTGCCTCTGGCGCTGTAGTGGGTACGTTCGGGCGCCGGAGCGCCAGGTGCCAGTGCCAGAGTGCCTGTGCAGCCGGACGTAACGCTTCGGGCCAGGGTTTTTCGTAAAACGGACGGATCAGCGCCATCGCTCAGCTTGAAGATTTGCGCCAGGGGGGATCCTGCTTTTCCAGGAACGCCCGGATACCGGCCTTGCAGTCGGCCGTGCCCCGCGCTAGCGCATTGACCCGCGTGGCATAGGCCAGCGCCGCATCCAGGCTCAGCCCGGGCAGATCGGCCAGAAGGCGACGCGTCAGCGCAATGGCCGAGGGGCTTGTCTCGGTAGCCAATTCGTGGGCCAGTACCTGCACCGTGGCATCCAGTGCTTCGGCCGGCACCACCTGATGAATCAGCCCCAACCGTACAGCTTCCTCGGCCTCGATGAGCCGGCCACGCAGCAGCAGATCGCGCGCGACGGTCTCACCTACCCGGCGCAGTACGAACGTCGCCACAATGGCCGGCACAAACCCAATGCGCACCTCCGTAAACCCCAGTTTACTGCCCGCGGCTGCAATGGCAAAGTCGCAGGCCACGGCCAGCCCACACCCACCGGCAATAGCATGGCCGTTTATCTTGGCAATGAGCGGCTTGGGATAGGAAGCCATCTGGCGAAATAGCGCGGCCAGTCGCTCTGAGTCGGCCAGGTTCTCTTCGGCTGTCGCCTCCTGAAGCCGTGATAGCTCTGCCAGATCGGCTCCAGCCGAAAACACTGGCCCTGCCCCGGTTATCACCACCACCCGCACCGCCTCCTGCGCTGCCACGGCCGTTAATGCTTCAGCAAGCGCAGTGACCAGCGCGCTATTCAGCGCGTTGCGTTTATCCGGACGGTTAAGCGTCAGCGTCGCGATCGGCTTTTCGATGTGCGTTTGTACCGGTTTCATTTTTACAATGCAATAACGGCTTCTTTATTTTGCGCTCACAGCCCATCTATAGTATACGGCGGCCAAACCAAAAAAGCCGCCATGCTCCGACCATTGTCGCTCGCACCAATCCTGCTACTACTCAGCACGCTCTCCCTACCAATACCATCGATACCCGATGCAACGCCCCGAAACCTACACGCCCCAACCATGCCCCATCGCCTTCCTGAACCAACCGCCCGCCTTCCCCTTCGTTTTGATGCCTACCACGTTCAAGGTCTGGTTGTGACCGATACCGCCTTTTTCATTACCGCCGTCAATCGCCGCGAACGCCGCGGCTGGATCTTTCGCGTTGCGCGCGCAAGCGGACGCCCCACGCTCCGCCGAGAACTGACCGAAGGCGAACGCATCCACCCCGGCGGTCTCGCCTTCGACGGACACCTGCTCTGGGTCCCTAATGCCCCTTACCATCCTGGCGGCCCCTCCCACATCCTCGCGTTGTCCCCCAACGACTTTTCCGTGGTGCACAGCTTCTCAGCGCCCCAGCACATCAGCCTGCTAGCCATCGATTCGAAAGGGCGCATCGTCGGGACCGACTGGGACTCGCGCCACTTTTATATCTGGGACCCATCCGGCCAGCTGCTTGCGCAGTTTCCCAGTCCAACCGGCGTGGCCTATCAGGACTGTCAGTTCGTTGAGCGGCTGCTACTATGCGGTGGCTACCACCGCCTCTGGCAAGGCGTGCTCGACTGGATCGATCTCGAAAACCGACGACTGGCGCATCGCCTTCCCGTGGGCCGAACCCGACAGGGATGGCCGTTAACACGCGAAGGACTGGCATGGCATCGTGATACGCTCTACCTGCTGCCCTACGACGGCGCAGGCAACGTGCTCGCTTTCGCATTTAACTGACCGCACAGCAGAAGCGGTATAGCGGCCAAGCAAGCCGCCAGGTTTCCCAGATCCAGCACACCACCTCACTACCTTGCTCCCAAACGACCTCACAAGACAGCGTCCGTCCTGCCCAGATGCCCTCCGCACCGCGCAGCAGTGCCGATAGGCGCTGCAAGTCGTTCGCCTCGCTTATGGAACGCACTTCCCCTTTTCTTGCATAGATTTTAATTTGCAATAACGGAATAACTGGTCCCAGTACCTCCACACCCACCTCCGGCAGATGCACCCGCACTGCCCGCCAAACCGCCTGCGCCGGCTCCCCAACATACACGCCCACCCGCAAACCGTCAGCATGCAGACTCACAATCAGCTGAACGTCGGCCAGACGCCGCCTCCCTCGACGGTAAAACGCCATCCAGTAGTGCGCATGGCAACCGCCCGCTCCAAAATCGTTCTTCAGAAATCGACTGAACACGTTGCGCTCCGTCTCCAGTGCTAGCGAACTGGGAAGCACCCAGTTCACCACCAGATCGTCCCGCAGCCTCTGAAAAGGCTCCTGCACGTACCGCCGCAATGCGGGCCTCTCCTGCCGGTACTGCTCGATGTGGGGATGGGCCTTCAGGCGCGCCAGGGCTTCGAACGCCTCGGGCGCAAACCCCTCAAACATGTGCACTGGCGGCACAAGCGCAGTCAGCTCCTCCGGTGCTACCTCGGCCGGTTCACGCCCCGGCAACCACATAGGGCAACAGATGCGCTTTCAACGACTCCAGCGTGGCCTCAACATGTACCACAGCAACTTCCTGCTTCCAAAGCCGGGCCAGCGCTTCGGGAGCCTCTGGTTCGAAACCTAACGCCTGACAGATCACTTCGGGAAACTTGGCCGGGTGGGCCGTAGCCAGCACCACAAGCGGAGTTCGGTCGCCTGTGGCCTCCCGGTAGCGATGAGCCGCCTCCAGCCCCACAGCCGTATGCGGATCGGCCAGGTAACCGAATGTCTCGTATACCCGCCGGATGGTCTGCAGCGTTTCTTCGTCCGATACGCTCGTGCCCCAGATGCGCTCGGGCATGGACACGTCCAGCAGCGCCTGTAATCGCTCGAAGTTACTCGGCGCACCAACGTCCATGGCGTTCGACAGCGTGCGCCGCGATGGCCCAAAGGCCGGTCCTTCTCCTGCCAGAAAGCGCGGAAAGAAGTCATTTGCGTTATGGGCGGCAACGAAACGCCGCACGGGAAGCCCGCTCAGCGCAGCCAACACTCCACCGGTCAGGTTACCCAAGTTGCCACTGGGCACACAAAAAACCACCTCGTCGAACCCGCCTTCAGCTACAGCCCATGTGTAGTAGAGCATTTGCGGCAACAGGCGTCCCACGTTGATCGAGTTGGCCGAGGAGAGCCGCACGCGCGCAAAGTCGGAATCGGCAAAGGCCGCCTTGACCAGCCGCTGGCAGTCGTCAAACGTACCATGCACAGCAAAGGCCTGCACGCCCGGGCGCTGCACAATGAGCTGGCGCTCCTGCACGGGACTGACCTGGCCATAGGGATAAAGCAGGCCCACCTGCACACGCTCAAGGCCGGCAAAGCCATCGGCCACGGCACTGCCTGTATCGCCAGAGGTAGCCACCAGCACCAGCAGACGTTCACCCTGTTGGCGCAGCACCTCACGGGCGAAACGGGCCATCGTGCGGGCGCCGAAATCCTTAAACGAAAGCGTTGGCCCGTGGAAAAGCTCTAGCACATAAACGTCTTGGCCCAACGGCACAAGCGGCACCGGAAATGAAAGCGCCTCGACCGTCACCCGGGCTACCGTCTCCTCGGAAAAGACGCCCTGCAGCCAGCGCATCAGCACATCGGCAGCCATCTCGGCAAAAGATCGGGCCTGTTTCCATACGGTGGCCGGAATCTGCGGAATACGCTCTGGGATGTAGAGCCCTCCATCAGGGGCCAAGCCCTGCAGCAAGGCTTTATCGAACCTCAGGGCAGGCGCCTTCCCACGTGTGCTGACGAAACGGATGGGTTCCGATGCAGCCATAAGCGCTCAGAGCTGACGTGCGCCTTCGAAATCGACGGCCGTCACGTATCCTTCCACGCCCACCCTGCTTTCCAGGCAGGCTTCCCGCATGGCCGAAAGCACCTGGTGGGCATGCATTTCGTCGCGGGCCAGCGCGAACATGGCCGGGCCCGAGCCGCTCAGCGCACAGCCGAAGGCTCCAGCGGAAAGTGCGGCCTGGCGTACTGGCTCGTAGCAGGGCACCAGCCGGGCCCGCATGGGCTCCACGATACGATCGGCCATCATCCAGCGTCCGACCGTCTCCCAGTCGCCCGCCCGAAACGCATCGATCAAAAACGCCAGGGCCGACGCATTATGTACGGCGTCCTGAAGCGTCACCTGCCGGGGCAGCATCTGCCGGGCTGTACGCGTCAGAATCTCTACTTGGGGCAGAATCAACGCGATGGCGAGGGATCCGGGCAGTGGGATTCGTCGATAGCAGGTCGGATCGCTGGCTGACACGAGCACGAGTCCACCAAAAAGCGCTGGCAATACATTGTCGCCGTGCCGACTGCCAGAAGCAACGGCTTCTCCTTCGAGCACGGCTTCCACGAGCGCCTCACGCGGCAGGGGTTCATCCAGCAGCAGGTTGGCCGCCCAGGCACCGGCCACGGCACTGGCGGCCGAGCTACCCAGACCCGATCCGGACGGCAGCCCTTTGTGCAGGCATAGCGCCATCCCGTGGCGGGCGCCTGCCTGCCGCAACACGGCGGCAGCTGCCACAGCGGCCGTGTTCGTGGTAGGGTCACAGGGAATGCTGGTGCCCGGCAGACCGTTGGCCGCTACCAGCGTCACACCAAACGTCTCCGTACGCCAGGCTTCGACCCGATCCCCTAACCCCTGAATACACAGCCCCAGCGCATCGAAGCCAGGGCCAAGATTTGACAGCGAGCCAGGGCCCCATACTACTACCCGCTCGCCCTGTTGGTCGGATACCACAGAAATTGACGACGGTACAGCTTCCATAGTAGCGGCAAGATACGCGTGGTCGACTTATCGGAGCAAGGGAAGGTCGCCTTCGCCCTTCGTGGGTAGCGTTGTATAGCCCATCAGGTACAGATCAACGCCTCGGGCCGCCTCACGCCCTTCCGAGATAGCCCAGACTACCAGGGAGGCTCCCCGATGTGCATCGCCTGCCACAAATACGCCCGGAACGCTCGTCTGGAAGTGTTCATCCGCCTTCACACGCCCGCGATCGTCCAGTTCGACGCCCAGTGCATCTAAAAGCGGGCTCCGTTCTGGTCCCTCGTAACCGATGGCGATCAGCACTAGGTCGGCCGGCCACTCGCGGCGGGTGCCGGGCACTTCACGGCGCATGCGCCGGCCATTCGGTCCCGGCGGACCGGATTCGACGTCCACGGTGATTACCCGTTCAACGTGCCCATTGCGGCCCTCGAAGGCGATTGTCTGTACGCTCCAGACCCGCTCGCACCCTTCTTCGTGCGAGGTGGTAACCTGCAACAGGTGTGGATGGAAAGGCCAGGGCATGTCGGGCGTCCGCTCCTTGGGGGGCGACGGCCAGATGTGAAAGTTCGTAATAGAACGGGCGCCCTGCCGGTTGGCCACGCCAATGCAGTCGCTGGCCGTGTCACCCCCGCCGATGACGATCACGTTCTTGCCAGCAGCGTCGATGATCGGGATTCCGGCCGCTTCCAGGTCGTCGCGGGCCACCCGCTTGGTAGCCTGCCAGAGATATTCCCAGGCGAAGTGAATGCCGGCCAGCTCACGGCCGGGCACCTTCACGTCGCGCGCTTGCGTGGCGCCTGTGCAAAGCACAATGGCATCGAAGTCGCGCCGGAGCTGGTCGATGGGATAGTCGCGTCCTACGTGTATCCCGGTGCGGAATGTGATGCCTTCGGCTTCGAGGATGGCTACGCGCCGGTCGATCACCCACTTTTCCAACTTAAAATCGGGCACGCCGTAGCGCAACAGTCCGCCGATGCGGTCGTCTCGCTCAAAGACCGTCACCCAGTGGCCAGCACGGTTGAGCTGGTCAGCACAGGCCAGTCCGGCAGGACCCGATCCGATCACGGCCACCCGCTTGCCGGTTCGATGCGCCGGTGGCTCTGGTTTGACCCATCCCTCGCGGAAGGCTCGTTCGATGATGGCCCACTCGATCTGTTCGATCGTTACCGGCGGCTCGATCAGGCCCAGTACGCAAGCCGACTCGCAGGGGGCCGGACAGACGCGCCCGGTAAACTCCGGGAAATTATTCGTGGCACGCAGCCGCTCGTAGGCATCCTGCCAGCGGTTGCGGTAGACCAGGTCGTTGAACTCCGGAATCACGTTGCCCAGCGGGCATCCGGAATGACAAAATGGAATGCCGCAGTCCATGCAGCGGGCGGCCTGCTGCTGGATGCGGTCGTCTGGCAGCAGCCGGTACACTTCTCGAAAATCCCGAACGCGCTCCCGGACCGGTCGCTTTTCAGGATTCTCGCGGGGAATTTCGATGAAACCTCGCAGGGAACCCATATGCTTGTGTGCAGCTTGAGAGGGGTTCAGGCAGCCAGATGCTGCCGCAGGTTCGCTTCTTCCTGCTCCCGAGCCAGCCGCTCGAGTGCCTTCCGGTAGTCGATCGGGAAGACCTTAACGAAGCGGGCCAGGATATCCGGCCAGTCTTCCAGCACCCAGCGGGCCACCGGGCTGCCTGTGTAGGCATAATGGCGTTCGATCAGTTCGCGCAGCTCGGCAATATCCGTTTCCTCAACCACCGGCATCAGTTCAACCATTTCCAGATTGCAGTGTCGTGCGGCAAACAGTCCGTCCACGTCCAACACATAGGCAATGCCACCGCTCATGCCGGCTGCGAAGTTGCGGCCTGTAGGTCCCAGCACTACCACACGTCCGCCGGTCATATACTCGCAGCCGTGATCGCCCACGCCTTCGACCACGGCACAGGCGCCGCTGTTGCGCACGGCAAAGCGCTCGCCGGCTCGGCCACGAATGTAGGCTTCGCCGGAAGTAGCACCATAAAGTGCTACGTTGCCAATGATGATGTTCGACTCAGCCGGATAGGCCGCGTTTTCTGGCGGATGGATAATGAGTTTGCCGCCGGAGAGGCCTTTGCCGAAGTAGTCGTTGGCCTCGCCGATGACCCGCAACGTCACCCCCGGTGCTAAGAATGCCCCGAAGCTCTGTCCAGCCGATCCCTCGCAGTCGAGCCAGATTGTGTCTTCAGGCAAGCCGTCTTCGCCGTAGCGTGTGGTGATTTCGTAGCTGATGCGTGCGCCGACGGTGCGGTCTGTATTGCGGATGGCCACATGCAGTCGCACCGGCTCGCGACGCTCCAGGGCGGATTTCAGGCGCGGCAGGACGCGCGCATCAAGCGTGGGCACGTCGCGGCGGGCAGGCGACTTCTGGGTGAAGGGCCGCAGGATCTCCGGTGTTTCAACTTTTTTGATCAGCGGTTGCAGGTTTAGATAGCGCGCTTTCCAGTGGTCGGTCGGCCCAATGCGCAGCCGATCGACGCGCCCGACCATTTCCTCGACTGTCCGGAAACCCAGTTGGGCCATGATCCGGCGTAGCTCTTCGGCCACAAAGTAGAAGTAATTGATCACATGCTCCGGCTGGCCCGTAAACTTCCTACGCAACTCCGGATCCTGCGTGGCAATGCCCACGGGGCAGGTGTTCAGGTGGCATTTGCGCATGCGGATGCAGCCTATTGCCACCAGCGGTGCCGTGGCAAACCCAAACTCCTGGGCGCCCAGCAGTGCCGCGATGGCCACATCGCGCCCTGTCTGGAGCTGGCCGTCCACCTCCACGATGATCCGTTCGCGCAGGCCGTTGGCTACCAGGGCCTGATGGGTCTCGCTTAGCCCCAGCTCCCAGGGAAGTCCGGCATGCAGAATCGACGTGATCGGCGAGGCGCCGGTGCCGCCGTCGTGTCCGCTAATCAGGATGACGTCGGCCCCACCCTTTGCCACGCCGGCTGCAATCGTTCCCACCCCCGTTTCAGCCACCAGCTTCACGCTGATGCGGGCCGTGGGGTTGGCCTGCTTGAGGTCGTAGATAAGCTGAGCCAGGTCTTCGATCGAATAAATGTCGTGATGGGGTGGCGGCGAGATCAAACCAACCCAGGGCGTCGAATGCCGCACGCGGGCGATCCAGGGATAGACTTTTTCACCCGGGAGCTGCCCCCCTTCGCCCGGCTTGGCTCCTTGCGCCATCTTGATCTGGATCTCGTCGGCACTGGCCAGATAGCCGATGGTTACGCCGAAGCGTCCAGAGGCGACCTGCTTGATGGCACTGCGCCGCGGGTTGTCGCGGGCGTAGCGCTCCGGATCTTCGCCTCCTTCGCCCGTGTTGCTTTTACCACCGATGCGGTTCATCGCCTCGGCCAGCACCTCGTGCGCTTCCTTGCTGATCGAGCCAAAGGACATGGCCCCTGTTTTGAAACGGCGCACGATGGACGTCCAGGGCTCGACTTCTTCGAGCGGAATCGGACGCTCGGCCTGGATAAAGTCTAACAATCCCCGCAACTTACACAACCGACGGCTTTCGTCGTTGACCAGCTGGGCGAATTCCTCGTAGTCTTTTGGATCGCGCTCGCGGACGGCGTGTTGCAGTTTGGCCACCGTGAGCGGGTTGTAGCGGTGATGCTCGCCGCCGCGTCGCCACTGGTAGAAACCGCCGCGCTCGAGCTCGTCCGTTGGAGCTTCGGCGACCGGCACTTCCGGATAGGCCTGCTCGTAGCGCAAACGCACCTCCTCGGCCAGCACGTCGAAGCCCACACCGCCTAGGCGGGAGATGGTTCGGGCAAAGCAACGTTCAACCACCTCTTCGCTCAGGCCCACAATTTCGAAGATCTGGGCGCCCCGGTAGCTTTGGAACACCGAGATGCCCATTTTCGACATCACCTTGAGCAGTCCTTTGCAGAGCGCCTTGATGTAGCGTTGCTGAGCTTCCTGGACGTGCAACCCGGTGATTTCGCCCATGCGCACCAGGTCGGCCACCGTATCCAGCGCCAGGTAGGGACAGACGGCATCGGCGCCGTAGCCGACCAGCACGCAGAGGTGATGCACCTGACGCGGCTCGCCGCTGTCGACCACTAGGCTACAGCGGGCCCGCAGCCCCGTGCGGATCAGGTGATGATGGACGGCCCCCACGGCCAGCGCGGCCGGAATGGGCGCCCGTCCCGGCCCTGCATCCCTGTCCGAAAGCACCAGAATGGTAAAGCCCTGCTGTACGGCCTCAGCGGCCTGCCGACACAGTTCGTCCAGCGCGGCCACCAGCCCCTCGCCCCTTGCCTTCACGTCGAAAGTTGTGCTGAGCGTGGTAGCCCGCAGGTTTTCATCGTCCAGCGCCTTGATGCGGGCCAGTTTTTCCGGAGTCAGCACTGGATGCTCCAGGCGCAGTCGGTGCGCCTGCTTGGGCGTTTCATCCAGCAGGTTGGACTCGCCGCCCAGGTACGTATGCAGCGAGGTAACCAGCTCTTCGCGGATGGCGTCGATGGGCGGGTTGGTCACCTGCGCGAAAAGCTGCTTGAAGTAGTCGTAGGTCAGCCGCGGGAAGTCTGAGAGCACGGCCAGCGGCGTGTCGTCGCCCATGGACCCGACGGGATCGTCTTTCTTCTGAGCCATAGGCGCCAGGATCATGCGCAGCTCTTCGAGCGAATAGCCAAAGAGCCGCTGCTGGCGTCGCAGCAAGGCCAGATCCACAGTGGGCCGCATGGTTTGGGCCCTGGGCAGATCCGCTTCGGTGCGGAGGTGCGTCTGGAGCCAGAGACGATAGGGTCGGCGCCGGCTCAACGTGGCTTTGATTTCTTCGTCCCGCACGACCCGGCCTTCCTCCAGGTCCACCAGGAACATGCGTCCGGGCTGCAACCGGCCTTTTTCGACGACGCGTTCGGGCTCCAGATCGAGTACGCCCACTTCGGAGGCCAGCACCACAAGTCCATCGCGGGTGATTGTATAGCGGGCTGGGCGCAGTCCGTTGCGGTCGAGCACAGCCCCGGCGTAGCGGCCGTCGGTGAAGCAGACGGCGGCCGGCCCGTCCCAGGGCTCCATCAGACAGGCATGGTATTCATAGAAAGCCCTGCGCGCGTCGTCCATGTAGTCGTCGTGCGCCCAGGCCTCCGGGATGGTCATCAGAATGGCGTGCGGGAGCGAACGGCCGGCCCGGTAGAGCAGCTCGATCATGGCGTCGAGCATCTGCGAGTCGCTGCCCGTTTCGTCGAGCAGCGGCAGCACCTTGGCCAGATCGTCGCCCAGCAGTTCCGAGCGCAACAGCGCCTCGCGGGCCCGCAGCGCGTTGATATTGCCCCGCAGCGTGTTGATCTCGCCGTTGTGTGCCAGTAGATGGAAGGGCTGGGCCAGCGGCCAGCGCGGCCAGGTGTTTGTGCTGAAGCGCGAGTGCACCAGGGCCAATCGGCTGGCGAAACGCGGGTCGGTCAGGTCCGGGTAATAGACGCCAAGCTGATCGGGCGTGAGCATGCCCTTGTAGACGAGCGTACGCGCTGACAGGCTGACCACGTAAACGTTCGGGTCGTCGATGACGTGCCGTGCTCGACGCTTGATGATAAACAGTTTGCGCTCGAAGGCCTCCACGTCGAGTCCTGGCCCTGCCTGCACGAACACCTGCCACACGGCCGGCTCGACGGCAGCTGCCGACACCCCCAGCACGTCGGGCCGGGTGGGCACGCGGCGCCAGCCTAGCACCTGCTGCCCTTCGGCCTGCACCAACCGTTCAAAGGCTTCCCGACAGGCCTGCTGGCGCGCCCGATCTTTCGGCAGGAAGAGCATGCCTACCGCGTAGGCGCCGGGCTCGGGCAGCCGGATGCCCTCTTCCAGCGCCACCTCCCGGAGGAACAGATCAGGGAGCTGGACGAGAATACCCGCCCCGTCGCCTGTGCGCTCGTCGCAACCGCAGGCGCCGCGATGGCTCAACCGCAGCAGCACCTGCAGGCCATCCTGCACGATGGTATGCGAGGGGGCATCCGTCAGCGTACAGATCAGACCGACGCCGCAGGCATCATGCTCCTGACTGCCAAACAGCGAGCAGTGATGAGGATCGGAGTTCTGGTTCTGCAGGCGCATCGCAACCCGGAGTTTATGGCGCCCCGGTCTGCGCTGCAGTCTTTTTAAAAACCTGTAAAAGAGAGGCAGCCGGGGTCGCCAGGTTGGAGAATCAGGCGGTAATCGTCGTTACGCGGCCCGTAGGGGCCGTAATGAGGACCTTCCGCACACCGCAAGGTCGTACCGCGCGGACCATCCTGGCGCACACCCGACGCACGTCCCCCTGCTTCTCGCTGCGTCCGAGAAGGAACAGCTGGCCTGTTTGACAAGAAGCAAGGGGGTGCATACGTGTACCTGTCAATTTGCAGCGTAACGTTGCTTTTTTTGATGGCAATAACGCATTTAAGATCCCTGTCGTCAAGTCCCAAATCCTGCAAAAACAATAGCGTCGGTAGCGCTTTCATTAAATCTAAATGGATCGGAAGCCCTTTTTGTTTTTGTTTTTTAAGACAATTGGCGATTACTTTTGAATTTAATTATACAACCACACTTCCTCGACTTTTTAGTTTATACATTATTCACACACTCAATTACTCTTTTAGCCTGATGACACGCCTCGCCAAAAAAGCTTTGCCCATCAGGGCAATACACTGGATCCTTTCAGGAGGGGCTTCAGGATCTGCGACAGCATGGCCCCGAAAAGGTCTGGATCTGCCCAACAAAAAAACCCCGCCCTTTCGGGCGGGGCCTAGTCGGGACGGTGGGATTTGAACCCACGACCCCTAGCACCCCATGCTAGTGCGCTACCGGGCTGCGCTACGTCCCGACATCAACCGGTGGCAAACTACACTGAACGGTAGCCACCAGGCAAGGGCTGCAAATGCTTCAATTGGGGCCAGAGTTCCCTTTTGCCGGCTCTTCACAGCCAGCCTGGGTTTCCAGGTACTGCAGCAATTCCACCAAAAACGCCCGGAGTTCCAGTAACTGCGTCCGCATGGTGCCATGCTGCTGCCGCCGACGTGCCAGCACGCGCCGCGCCCCTTCGATTGTATAACGCTCTACGTGCAGTAGGTATTGGATTTCGCGCACCAGCGCCAGATCTTCTTCTGTGTAACGCCGGCGCCCGGCCCGGTCCTTCTGGGGGCGCAGCTCCTCGAATTCCGTCTCCCAGTACCTTAGCACGTGAGGCGCCAGACCCGTCCGCTGTGCCACCTCCCCGATGCTGTACCACTGCTGCTGTTCCTGCATCATATTGTCCGGTCTGCTGCTGCAAATTTAACGGGAAGCTATCAAAACGGAAAGGCACTTTCCGGATATTTGAAGCTTTCGAACTACACAACCGTAGTAACGGCCATGTCGCAGAGTCGCCTCAAATACGAGCTGGCGCTGTTGTTTGACGTGCTGGTCTGGGGCATCAACTTCCCGATCCTCAAGGTGGCCCTGGCCGCCATGCACCCTTTTGTGGCCAATCTTTTTCGCTTTATCTTTTCCCTGCTGGTGCTTGGCGTATTGCATCTCTGGACGCATCGGCGGGACCGCACGCCCTTTTTCGGGCCGCTTCGCACCCATGGTCGGGCTATTCTGCTGCTGGGCCTCCTTGGCTATGTGGTCTACCAAGTGGCCTTCATCGAGGGGGTGAACCTGACCACCGCAGGGAGTGCCGCACTCATCATGGCCAGCGCGCCGCTCTGGACCGCCGTCATCAGCCAGCTCCAAGGCTACGATCGGCTGAACCTGCTGGGCTGGATCGGATTGCTGGTGTCGCTACTTGGGATTGTCGTCGTGGTCGTCTACGGACCGCGAGCACTGGACTTTTCAGAAGACGCGCTCCTGGGCAACCTGCTGATAACCGGGGCGGCTGTGGCTTGGGGCGCCTATACGGCGCTTAGCCAGCCCTTTGTCCATCGCATGGACCCGGCCAGTCTGACCTTCTTTGGTCTGCTGCTGGCCTACCCGATCCTGGCATTGCTGGGACTACTACATCTTGATACAGTGGTGTGGACTGAGATCGATGCCACCATCTGGGCGGCGTTGATCTTTTCCGGTGCGCTCTCGACCGGCCTGACCGTCGCCCTCTGGAACCACGCTATCCGACACGTTGGTCCCTCCCATACGGCCGCTTTTGGCAATCTGGTCCCGGTGGTGGCGCTGGTTGCAGGTTATCTGATGCTTGGTGAGCCGATCACGCCGGCCCAGCTTCTGGGAGGTGCTGGGATTATTGGCGGCTTGCTTCTGATGCGCCGCGCCCGTCGCATGCCGCTGCTTTCATGAGCCTTAAACCCCGATCACCTCGAAGCGTGAGCCCTCGACTGGGTCTTTTTCAACCTCGATGCGCACCGGAAACACTTGCTTGAGCTCGCTCAGGTGCGTGATGACCAGAATCTTGTCAAAATCGGATTGCACGGCCTGAATGGCCTCAATCAGATGCTGCAGCCCCTGTGGATCCTGGGTGCCAAAGCCCTCGTCGATGACCAGCGTGCGCACGCGCACGCCGCTGCGCTCGGCCAGCAGCTGGGCCAATGCCAGCCGCAATGCAAAATCGACGCGGAAGGCTTCGCCCCCGGAGAAGGTCTCGTAGGGACGGGCTGCACCCTGCTCGTCGGTGAGGATGATGTCCAGCGTCTCCTTGGTTCCACCGGTCTTCTTGGTGCGCTGCGTGCGTAGATAGACGTGCATGCGGCCGTCGGTCAGACGCTCAAGCAATTCGTTCGCGCGTGCTTCCAGTTCAGGAAGTGTCTGCTCGATGATCAGGGAAGGAATGCCATGCTTGCCGAAGGCCTGCTGCAGGTGCCGGTGCAGTCGCTCCCGATGCCGCACCGATTCCAGTTCCTGCTGCAACTGTTTTCGCTGCGTACGAAGCCCCTGCAGTTGTTCCAGTCGTGCCTGGCACTCGCCGATTTCCTGCTGCACTGCCCGTAGCGCCTCCTCAGTGTTTGCCAGTTGCTGCCGGACCGCTTCGCAGGCCGCCTGCACACGGGGCAGTTCTTCCAGCGCCTGTCTGAGCTGCTGCATCTGCGCCTGCAACCGCTCTAGCGTCTGCACTTCCTGCCGGATGCGCTGCTGCAGCGCCTCTCGCTCCTGCCGGCCTTTTTTTAGATTTTCCTCTGCGTGGAGCAGACGATGCACCTGGGCGCCGACGTCGCCCAGGGCTTCGAGCTCCTGCTGCACCTGTTGCAGACGCGCTGGATCGAATCCGATCGCCTGAAGTTTTTCCTGAAGCGCACGCTTGCGCTGCAGGAGTTGCTGCAGCGCTTCACCATGGTCCAGTTCCTGACGGTACTGCTGCTCCAGTTGCGCCAGGCGTCGCTGCTCGTTTTCCAGGCTTTCCTGTCGTCCCTGTAGCGCCTCCAGTTCCTGCAGTCGTTCACGGAGCGCAGCAGCTTCGGCCGCCTGCTGCGCCAGCACCTCAAAGCGCCGTTCGTCGAACGGGATGGCCTCCAGTTGCCGGTGTAGTTCCTCCAGTCGTCGCCGGTGCTCCTGCGCAAAGGCACGCTGTTCAAGTTGTACCTGAAGCGTTGAAACCTGACGCACAAGCCCTTCCCGTCGGGCATTGCGCCGTCGAAGTTCTTCCAGTTGCGCGCGCGTACGCACCAGCTCTTCGGGCACTGTCTCCCAACGCTTCACTTCAGCGAGCTGGGCCCTGTACTGCTGCCGGAGGGTTTCCCGTTCCTGTTCCAACACAGCCAGTCGCTGGCGCCCTTCGGCCAGTTCGCGCGCCAGCGTTTCGAGTTGTTCTTCGTAGTGGCGTTCCACCTCTTCCCGGTGCTCGGGCCCCAGCTCGCTGCCACAGACCGGACACACGTCCGCTTCGGCCCGCCGGAACGTATCGTAGCGCTGCTGCAGGTCCTGCTGCTGTCGCACCAGCTCCTGCATACGCGCCTGCAGGGCTTCAATCGCGGCCGCCTTACTTCGCCCGGTCTCTTTCAGTCGTTCCAGCTCCTCATGCAGTGCCCGGTAGCGCGCTTCTTCCTGCTCCAGGACGCGACATCTGGCCTCCAGTTCGGCGACTTTCGTCGGCACCTCGGCTTCCTGCTCCAGCTGGCGCCGGAGCGAGGCCAGTTGTCCTTCCAGCTCTTTCTGCGTCGCCAGCAGCGCCTCGGATACTTTTTGAATTTCCTCCTCCAGCTTCTTGCGTTGCTGGCGCTGCGCTTCAAGGCGGGCCTTTTCCTGCTGCGCCTGCTCGGCTGCTTTCAGGCGCTGTTCGATCCGGGGACGCTCCTGCAGCCGTGCGGTCAGGTCCTGCAGTTGGCGCTGGACATGCTCCTGCTCTTTGCGGGCCAGCGCCAGCTTCTTCTCCAGTTCGCTTCGCCGACGTTCCAGCTCGCTCTGCACCTGATCCAGTTGCTTTTGAATGCCCCAGTGCTGCTCGCGCTTTGCTTCGAGTTGGCGACGCTCTTCTTGGAGCATTCGCTCGCGGGCGTGTGCGCGCTCAATTTCCTCGCGTCTCGCCAGCAATTGCTCCAGGTCCTGCAGTTCGGCCTCCAGCCGAAACAGCCGTTCGCGCTCATCGTGCAGTCGGGCCGTCTGCTGGCGTTGCTGTTCTTGCAGTTCTTCAAGACGGTGGCGGTTTTCCTCCAGGCGCACCCGCCGTTCCTGATGGGCCTGCAATTGCTGCTGGTAAGCGGTGCACTCGAGCTCCAGCGCCCGGCGGCGTTCGCACAGTGCTTCGTGTCGGGCTTTCAGCGCGGCCTCCTCCTGCAGTGCTTCCTGAATCTGCTCCAGCTGGCGTTCAATCTGCTCGGCCCGCGCCTTCGCTTCGCGCACTTCCTCCCGTGCCAGTTCGGCCAGTCGCTCGTAGCGGTCCAGGTTCAGCATGCGGGCCAGGATCTCCTTACGCTCACTGGGTTTTTTGCGCGTAAACTCGTCGGCCCGTCCCTGCAGCAGAAACGAGGCGTTGATGAATGTCTGGTAGTCGAGGCCCAGCAGTTGATTGAGCCGCTCTTGCGTTTCAGAGACCGAGGCTGCCGTAAGCGGTCGGTAGGTGCCGGTCTCTGGTTCGTACGCCTGCAGCTCCAGTTCCGACTTGCTGGTTTTTCCGGAGCTGGAGCGTGTGTAGCGCCGGAGCACCCGGTAGCGCTGACCTTCGAGGTCGAAGATGAACTCCACCTCCATCTGCTGCGCCCCCACGCGCAGCAGGTGCTCGTCGGGCTTACGGCTGTCGCTCGTCTTGCGCGCCTCGCCCCAGAGGGCCCAGGTGATCGCATCCAGCAGCGCCGACTTGCCCTGGCCGTTGTTGCCCGACAGACAGGCTACCTGAAACTGCTCGAAATCGAGCACGGGCGCCGCCTCTCCGTAGCTCATGAAGTTCTTGAGGCGCAACGCGACCGGTACCATCCCTGCGTTCTCTGCGTTCGTTGAGCTGGCTGTTGAAAGATAAGACAGTCTGGCACCGAGTGCGAACCAATCAGCGCCGGGTCTGTGCTTTTAACGGATCTTCGGGCTCGCGATGACCAGCGGGATGGGCTATTTCGTGGTGTTCGGGCTCCAGGTGGGCTGTTACGTAAACACGGCGACCAGGAAATCGTGCCTGGATCGCTTCTTCGACCCAGTGCGCTTGCGCGTGCGCCTCTTTCAGCGAGCGCTCACCGGGCAACATCAGGTGGTACTCTACCCAGAGCTGATCGCCGGTACGACGATGGCGCAGCTGATGATAATCAGAGATGATGCCCTGGCGCACGGCGCCATCGAGCACCTCGATCAACCGCCGCGTATCCTCTTCGTCCACACGCTCCATCAAGCCGGCCACAGCCTGACGAAGAAGTTGAAAAGCCGTCCGGAGGATGTTAAGCGCCACGACGATTGCAATCAGCGGGTCCAGCCAGACCACCCCGGTCCAGGCCACCAGCGCCACCCCGACCACCACGCCCAGGCTGGTCCACATGTCTGTGAGCACATGATGACCGTTGGCCTCCAGCACGAGGCTGTGATGCCGCCGCCCCACGCGGATCAGATAAAGCCCCAGTAGCAGGTTGATCAGGCTGACCAGCGCGGTCAGCAGCACCCCCAACCCCAGCCGCCGCAATTCCGGTCCGTGCAGCAGATCCTGCAGGGCCGTGTAGAGAATGCCGGCAGCGGCTAGCAAGATCATGGCGCCCTCAAAGCCGGCCGAAAAATAAGCAATCTTACCGTGTCCGTAGGGATGATCGGAATCGGGTGGCTGGAGCGCATACCAGAGGCTGAAGGCAACGAACGCTGTGGCCAGGATGTGCACAAGCGACTCGGCAGCGTCCGAAAAAATCGCAGAACTCCCCGTGAACAGATAGGCGGTAAACTTCCCGATGAGCATCAGCACCGACACCGCCAGGCTGGCCGCCATCGCCCGGTGGCGCGGATCGCGTAAATCAGGCCACTTCATGCGCAAACCGAAAGCGTCTCAGGATGCGCCTACTGAACGCACGGGCGGCCACTTCGTGCCCCTTTAAGGGTCCCGGAAGAGCGTTTCCAGATCGACTTCGAAGTCCGGCAACAGCACGCTGTGCAGGCGGCGCCTGTGCTGCGCGCTGGCGTGCAACCGGAACTGCTCCCCTTCCCGCACAGCTCGATACGCTGCGATTCGGGATCGACGATCCAGTATTCCTGCACGCCCGCCTGCGCATAGTCGTAGCGTTTCTCCCAGAGATCCAGGTGGGCCGTCGCGGGCGAGAGCACCTCGATGATCAGATCGGGCGCGCCTTCGATATGCGTGGGCCGCAGCTGATAGACCGTGTCTTCGCAAAGTTTGACGTCCAGCGGGGCCACATAAACCCATCCGCAACCAGCTCGCTCTACGGCATCAAACAGCAGTAAAAAAGTCGCTGAACGATAGCCTGATGAATCCACGACGGTGAAGGGCTCGGCATGGCTTCTCCGTGGACAAGGATCCAGTAGCCCGGTTGCGTTTCCGGCCACCGGCGAAAGTCTTCGTAACGCGAAAAGCGCACCTTTTCGGCGACGGGCTCCGACATACGGCGTTCAGCCTTTTGCTGAAGAGCGTCGTTTTTGATATGCGGCCTACCGGAGCCGGTTCCGTAGCCTTCGGGAACTCCGGCTCACCTTAAGCGAACGTATCTCGCCATGAACGCCGCACTGCAAGAAAAACTGGCACATCTGCCTACGCGCCCAGGCGTCTACATCCACCGCGACGCCACGGGGCAGGTGCTCTATGTGGGCAAGGCGAAGAACCTGCGCCAGCGCGTCCGCTCCTACTTCCAGGAAAGCCGTCCACGTGATGGCCGGCTCGAAGCGCTCATCCGAAAGATCGCCGACGTTGAGGTGATCGTCACCGACACAGAGGCCGAAGCACTTATTCTTGAAAACAACCTGATCAAGCAGCTCAAGCCTCGCTACAACATCAACCTGCGTGACGACAAGACCTACCCGTACATCTGCATTGCGAACGAACCCTTTCCCCGCGTCTTTCCTACCCGGCGCGTGCGGAAGGACGGGGCGAAGTACTTTGGCCCCTACACCGACGTCGGTCAAATGCACCGGCTGCTGCGCCTGATCCGCTCGCTGTTCAAGCTGCGCACCTGCAACCTGAACCTCTCACCCGAGGCGATCGCAGCAGGCAAATACCAGCCTTGCCTGGCGTATCACATTAAGAAATGCGCGGCTCCCTGCATTGGGTTGCAGCCCGAGGAAGACTATAACGCAACCATCCGCCAGATCGAGCAGTTGCTTAACGGCAAAACGCAGACGCTCATCGTCCAGCTTCGGGAAGCGATGAAAGTCCGGGCGGCAGCGCTGGACTTCGAGCGGGCAGCCGAGCTGCGCGACCAGATCCGACTGCTCGAGCAGCACGCCGAGCGTCAGAAGATCGTCAGCCAGGACTTTGCCGATCGGGATGTGTTTGCATTAGCCGTCGATCGCACCGACGGCGTGGCCTGTGGCGTGGTGTTTCAGGTGCGTGAGGGCAAGGTCATCGGCCGCCGCCACCGATACCTCCGCCGCATTGAAGGCCGAAGTGACGGGGCCTTGCTGCAGGCTTTCGTCGAAGACTATTATGCCGAGGCCGTCTTCTTTCCCGACGAAGTGCTGCTCTCGCACAAACTGGAAGAACCCGACGCATTGGAGGCCCTGCTTCGGGAGCGACGCGGAAAGAAGGTACCGCTGCGCATGCCGCAACGCGGCGACAAGGCCGGGCTGGTTCATCTGGCCGAAGCCAACGCCCGGTTGCTGCTTGAGGAGTGGCGTCTGGCCCAGAAAAAACGGGGCGAAGCCCGCATTCCGGAGGCTGTCCGCGCGCTGCAGGAGGCGCTCCGCCTGCCGAAGCTGCCTCGCCGTATCGAATGCTTCGACATCTCCCACCTGGGTGGCACCGGCACGGTGGCTTCCTGCGTGGTCTTCGAAGACGGCCGACCCAGCAAACGCGCCTACCGAACCTTCAAGATTCGGAGCGTCACGCCAGGCAAACCGGACGACTACCAGGCCATGCGCGAGGCCGTCGTGCGGCGCTACCGGCGTCTTCGGGATGAAGGCGGGCCGTGGCCCGACCTGGTAGTGATCGATGGCGGCAAGGGCCAGCTCTCCAGCGCCCTTGAAGCGCTTGAGGACCTGGAGCTGCGCGGACAGTTCCCGGTAATCGGTCTGGCCAAGCGGCTGGAAGAGATCTACCGCCCTGGCGACCCGGATCCCTACCAGCTTCCGAAGACCAGTCCGGCCCTTCAGCTGTTGCAACGCATCCGCAACGAAGCCCACCGCTTTGCCGTCACGATGCAGCGTCGCCAGCGTCGCCGCGCGCTGCGCTCTGCGTTGCTCGACATCCCAGGCATCGGGCCTCGCACCGTCGAAAAACTGCTGCAGCATTTCGGCTCGGCGCAGCGCGTGCGCGAGGCCGACCTGGAGACGTTGGCAGCCATTGTTGGACGCGCCCGCGCCGAACGCATCCGCCAGCACTTCGAAGCCGCTTCCACTTCTTCCTGACCGCTGGCAATTTCCCGCGCGCCGTGCTATGTTTGCGGCGGAAGCATTTGTGCACGTAGCCTTCTTTCCGCCATGCTGAACTACATTTGGGCTGGGCTGATTATTTTCAGCCTTGTGTTTGCGGTGGTGTCGGACGTGCGCGACATGACGCGCGACACCTACCGCAACGGTGACCCCCTGCCCGTCACGCTCACTTTCCCCCAGGGCTATCGCCCAGAGGCCCGTCACCAGCCCGTCGTGGTGCATATCGACTCGGCTACGTATCGGGCTTTCTACCACACGGAAAGCATCCCGGACTCGGCCTATGCGGGCGAGTTGGTGCAGTTTCGCAGCGGACGCGAGCTGCGCTTTGCAAAAGACGTAGACGTACCCGAGCCGCTGGCCACGATCCGACGCGTGACCTCACCCCGCGAAAACGACCTGCGCGGCACGCTGCAGGCGCTGACGTTCGCCTCCGACTCGCTGGCCACAGCTGCCGTGCTGTTCGCGCCCGTACGGTTCGTACGCCTGCAGGCCATCACCGACGCCGCCTTCGAATTTGCCCGGACGGCCGTCACGCTGGCACTGGGGCTGATTGGCCTGCTGGCGCTCTGGCTCGGGTTGCTACGCATCGCCGAAGCGTCCGGTCTCGTGCAGCATCTGGCTCGCTGGACCCGCCCGCTACTGCGCCCGCTCTTTCCCGACGTGCCGCGCGACCATCCGGCTTTTGCGCTCATCACACTGAACCTAACGGCCAACATGCTCGGCCTGGGCAACGCAGCCACCCCGCTGGGCATTAAGGCGATGGAAGAACTCCAGAAGCTCAACCCCCGCCCCGACACGGCCACGAACGCCATGGTCATGCTCCTGGCCATAAACACGGCCAGTGTGCAGCTCGTGCCGCCCGTACTACTCATGGCCATCATGGGTTCGGCCATCAAAGCGTTGATTTTGCCAATCATTCTGGTAACAATCGCCTCACTCATGGTGGCTATTGTGGCGGCCAAGCTGCTTGGGCGACTACCAGCCTATCGCCGCACCGACCCAATGCTGACTGCAAGCAACGACCAGAAGCAACCTAAAACGGACGCCTGAACGCCATGGAAACCTTTCGCACGCTGATCGAGACGCTTTCGCTGCTGGTGCTCCCGCTCCTGATCGTGGGCTTTCCGCTCTACGGACTGCTGCGCCGCGTGCCCATCTACGAAGCTTTTGTCGAAGGCGCCCGCGAGGGATTCGACGTGGCCGTCCGGATTATTCCCTATCTGGTAGCCATTCTGTTTGCGATTGGGATGTTTCGGGCTTCGGGCGCCATGGATTTCCTGATCGAGCTATTGGGTCCTGTGCTGCGTCCGCTGCACATTCCGCCTGAAGTGCTGCCCATGGCCATTCTGCGTCCGCTGACAGGCTCCGGCTCGGCGGCTGTTGTGCTCGATCTGATCCGCCAGTACGGCGAGGATTCGCTCCTCGTCAAGATTGCGGCTGTGATGTTCGGTTCAACCGAGACAACGTTTTACGTGCTGATGGTGTACTTTGGAGCCGTTAACATCACCAAGACCCGCCATGCCGTACCGGCCGGACTGATCGCGGACGTGGCCGCTATGCTGATGGCCATCTATCTGGTGCAGTGGCTCTTTGCTTAAGCACTTCGGCCTGCTACAAAAAAGAGGGCCGCCCGTGGGCGGCCCTCGCTATAACCAGCAAATCGTAGCGGCTATGGTAGCAGCGCTGTGGTAGCGGCCGGAGGCGCGGCCGGCGTCGGGAAGAACGATGCGGTCACCTCCAGCAGTCCAGGTAATACGCCCAGCAGCACGATCAGCACCACACAGACCACCAGCACAGCCTGCGGTGCCAGCGGTACCGGGAACGCCTGCGTGCGTACTGGTTCGGGCGCCTCGTCCGGCGATTTCATCCAGAAGACGTACACCACACGCAGGTAGTAGTAGGCCGAAAGTACGCTGGCCAGCACCCCGACGATCACCAGCCAGGTTAGTCCTGCCTTTACGGCCGGCGCAAAGACAGCGTACTTCGCGATGAACCCAGCCAGTGGCGGGAAGCCCGTCAGACTGAACATAAAGAACGCCATCGCCACACCCAACAGCGGCCGCCGGTAGCCAATGCCCGCCAGCGAATCGACCGTTTGTTCGTAGCCTTCCTTTCCATCCCATTCCAGGAAGGCCATTACGCCGAAGGCGCCGATGTTCATCAAGGCATAGACCAGCAGGTAGAAAAGCGCCCCGGCGTAGCCCTCGGGTGTGCCGGCTGCCAGGCCGGTCAGGATGTACCCGGCGTGGGCAATCGACGAGTAGGCCAGCATGCGTTTGACGTTCTGCTGCACAAGCGCCAGCACGTTGCCGGCCACCATAGTTACCAGTGCCACCAGCGCCAGCAGTAGCTGCCAGCGTTCGGCGGGTAAGGCGGCGTCGAGCACCAGCACCAGCGCTGCGAAGGCTGCTGCTTTCGACGCTGCGGCCATATAGCCCGTCAGCGTCGTTGGCGCGCCCTGATAGACGTCGGGCGTCCACATGTGGAAGGGTACGGCACCCACCTTGAACAGAAAGCCGATCAGCAGCAGCGCCACGCCGGCCCAGAACATGATCGGGTGGGCTCCTTCGGCCAGATGCGCCGCCATCTGCGGCAGGTACATCGTGCCCGTGGCGCCGTAGAGCAGCGCAATGCCGTACAGGAAAAAGCCCGTCGAGAAGGCGCCCAGCAGGAAGTACTTGAGGGCGGCCTCACCGGCCCCCACGTCTTCGCGGACCAGCCCTGTCATGATGTATAGACAGATCGACATGGTCTCCAAGCCTACGAAGACGGAAATCAGGCTGTTGGCCGAGGCCAGCACAATCATACCGACCGTGGCAAACAGGATCAGCGCATAGACCTCGCCGTGCAGATGGCGGATGCGCTTCAGATAAGGCACCGAGAGTACAATCGTGAGCAGGCCACTGGCCAGAATGATCGCGTTCACGAACGCAGCCATGCCGCCCACCCGAATCAGCCCATAGAAGGCCGTCTCCGGCGCGCGGCTCAGGCCACCCAGCTCCCAGAGCAGCGCCAGCGCCAGCGTGCCGGCTGCCACCCAGGGGATTGGCGGTGCATCGTTCCAGAACGCATCCCAAACGACCAGCACCAGGCCCACGACGGCCGTCAGCACCAGCGGAAAGGCCGCCCAGAGGTCGGCCGGAAGCATCCGATACGCTTCCAGTAGGTCCATTGCAGATGAGGCGTCTTGTTTTGTGCTACTTCACCCAGGCAATGCGCTCGATGGCGCGCGCCAGCTCTACGTCCCGGGCCGTTACCCGGTTGCCGGCCGCGTGCGTCGTCAGCGCCAGCGTCACGCGGTTGTACACGTTGTGCAGTTCGGGGTGATGGTTCAACTGCTCCGCTTCGAAGGCGATGCGCACGATAAAGCTCACCGCCTCCCGAAAACTCCTGAACGTGTAGGTTTTCTGGAGCAGATCGTCGGCATAGGTCCAGCCCGGCAATTCGGCCAGCGCCGCCTCAATCGCATCACGGCTTAGAGGTTCTACCTGGCTCATCGTTCCCTCCCTATCGAATCAGCAACTGTTCAAAAAAGGCATCCAGCGTTGGAAACAGCCCGCTGTAAAACAGCAGGTAAATCAAGAAATAAATCGGAATCAGAATCGGCAGCGAGTACTTCGTCACATAGCCCATGAAGGAGGGCATGTCTACCTTGTTCTCCTCGGCGATCGCCTTCACCATAAAGTTGGGCGCGTTGCCAATATACGTCATGGCGCCAAAGAATACGGCGGCGATAGAGATCGCCTGGAGGTAGAACCAGGTCTCCGGATGCACAGCAGCTTCGGCGAAGGCCTTCACCTGCTCGGGCACGTTCACGTCGAGCCCAAACTTACCCATGGCCGCCGCCAGGAAGTTCAGATAGGTGGGTGCGTTGTCAAGCACACTGGAAAGCGTACCTGTCCCCCAGTAGAACATGCCCACTGTAAGCTGCTCGGCATGTTCATGGGCAAACAGGCTGATAAGCTGAAGCGCCGGCTGCATTGTGGCAAAGATCCCCAGAAACAGCCAACCCACCTCACGAATGGGCTCGAAGGTGAACTCGTTCTTCTGGAGCGCCTCTTTGTCGGCCAGCTTGTAGGCCAGTACGGCCACCGAGAACATGATGATCTCCCGGATACCGAATGGGATATGGTAAAGCTCGTGCAAATCCGGCACCCACTCGAAGACGTTCGGGTCGATGAACACCGACAGGATGATCACCAACACCCAAAGGAAGTTTTTAGCGCCACGGATTTGCACAAGCGGCTGCGACGGATCTGGATCCGGACCCTCCATCTTGTTGCGGGCATCAATTACGTAAAAGACAGCCAGGATCAACAGCACCGTCGGCAGCCAAACGAACCACACGTGCGTCAGCGTCCAGAAGAACGGTACCCCACGCAGGAAACCCAGAAACAGCGGCGGATCGCCGATGGGCGTCAGGCCACCGCCCACATTCGCCACCAGAAAGATGAAGAAAATCAAGTGGTAGGGCTTGAGTCGCCCTTTGTTCAGGCGCATGTAGCTGCGCACAAAAAGCATGGCTGCGCCCGTGGTGGCGATCAGGTTGGCCACAAGGGACCCGACAAACAGCAGGATTGCGTTATTTCGGGGTGTGCCTTTCGCATTGATGTTGATGTAGATACCGCTGGCCGCAATAAATAGCGAAGCCACCAATGCAATAAACGACAGGTACTCTTCGATGGCGTGCACCACCGGCGTGGTTGAACCCAGCCCGAAGATGTAGTAGAGCGAAACGAACAGGCCCAGCCCCACAGCATACTTCGGATAATGATGATGCCAGTGGTGCGGGTAGAACAACGGTCCCGTAGCAATCATGATGAGCAGCGTCACGAATGGCAGCACGAGCCAGACCGGCGGCCGCGGCCCGTGTTCGTCGGTCGCTGCGTGCGTCTCTGCTTCGGCATGCGCAACCGCCGCCGAGGTGTCGGGGGTCTGTTCGGCTGCAACAACTTCGGTGGATGGCACTTCCTGCGCCAGGACCGAAGCCACCGGCAGCAGCCACAGACATACAACAAGCGGGCCCAGCATGCGCGCCAGCCCGCTTTCGAAGACTTTCAGATGTTGTACGTTCATAGGGCTTCGGGTTGATCGTGAAGTTTAGGGGTTGGCGATCTGCACCATCTCCCCTTCGGAGCCCGTCAGATGCAACGCCGCCGGAATGGCTGGCTGCTCCGCCTCCTCCAGTGCCGCCAGCCGCTTCTGTTCGACGGTCTCCAGCAGGAAGCGCGCCGTAGGCTCCGTCCGCTTCAGGAATGGTCCGGGCGCCACGCCAATCCAGAGCATGAAAACTGCCAGCGGCACCAGCAACAGCACCTCGCGGGCGTTCAGGTCGGGGAGCGTGCAGTTAGCCTCCTGTTGAATCGGCCCGAAAAGCGTTCGGTAAAGCAGCCAGAGCAAATAAACAGCCGCCAGAATGACCCCCGACGTAGCCAGTACGATCAGCAGCGGATGCCCAATCAGCGCACTCTTGAACGAACCCAGCAGGATCATAAATTCGCCCACAAAGCCGTTCAGCCCGGGCAGTCCAGCTGACGCCAGCGCCGTAAAGACCAGGAAGAAGGCAAATACAGGCATCACGCGGGCAATGCCCCCAAACGCTTCCATCAGCCGCGTATGACGCCGCTCATAGAGCATGCCCACCAGCAAAAAGAGCGCGCCTGTCGAGAGCCCATGGTTGATCATCTGGATGATGGCGCCTTGCATGGCCTCCACCGTGAAGGCGAAGATGCCCAACACCACAAAGCCCAGGTGGCTCACCGACGAGTAGGCCACCAGTTTCTTGGCGTCGGCCTGCACGCGTGACACGAGCGCACCATAAACAATCCCTAACACGGCCAGCACAGCCAGCCAGAGCGCGTATTCGGTGGCAGCGTTCGGGAAGAACGGCAGGCAGAAACGCACCAGGCCATAGGTTCCCATCTTCAGCAGCACGCCGGCCAGTATGACCGACCCACCGGTGGGCGCCTGCACGTGCGCGTCGGGCAACCACGTGTGCAGCGGAAAGAGGGGCACCTTGATCGCAAAAGCCAGTGCGAACACGAAGAACAGCCATCCTTGCGCGGCCAGCGGCACGTTGTAGGCCAGGAGCTTGAAGTAGTCGGTGGTGAACACGCCATCGTTGACCGCATCGCCAGCTGCAAAGCCCAGATACAGAATGCCAACAAGCATCAGCAGCGAGCCCACCAGGGTGTAGAGCACAAACTTGACGGCCGCATAGATGCGATCCTCGCCGCCCCAGATGCCAATGATGAAGTACATCGGGATGAGCGTCAGCTCGAAGAAAATGTAGAACAGGATCAGATCGTAGGCCGCGAAGACGCCTGTCATGCCGGTCTGTAGCACCAGCAACAGCGTATAGTAGCCTTTCTGGTACCGGTCGATATAATTCCACGACGAGAGCACGACGATGGGCCCCAGCAGCGTTGTCAGCAGGATCAGCAGTAAGCCCAACCCATCGATGCCCACATAGTACTGGATGTCCAGCCCCGGAAACCACCCAGCAATCCGATCCACAAACTGCGGCTGCGCCGGACTGCCGGCCGGATCGTAGCCGACGTACAGCAGCAGCGAGATTAAAAACGTAACCGCTGTGGTCGCCAGCGCCGTCCACCGGATGGCCGACAAGCGGCGCATCGGCAGCATCAGCAGCGCGCCAACCAGCGGCAAAAAGATGACGATCGAAGTCAGATACGGCAGGTTCATTGCAGCATGCCTTCAGGCTGAATTTCGCGGTCGTTAACCAAACAGCATGAACGCCAAGACAAGCGCCACGCCAAGCACGATGGCCATAGCGTAGGCCTGCACGACACCGGTCTGCACCCGACGCACGCGCTGACCGATTTCGGCCATCAGCCGCGCCACCCCGTTGACAGCCCCATCGATCACCTTCTGATCGAAGGCGGCCAGCCCATAGCGGGCAAAGCGTAGTAGCGGCTGCACAATCACCCGATCGTAGAATTCGTCCCAGTAATACTTGGCCGCCCAGACGCGGTAAAAGGCGCCGAACCGCTCGCGGAGCATGTCGTCGTAGGCCAGACCGTGGCGGCGGTAAGCCGTCCAGCTCCAGGAAAGCCCGATCAGCGCGATCGCCACGCCCAGCCCGATCAGCGCCCACTCGATGGCCAGCGGCACGTGTGCATGCAGCTCGGGCTCAGCCACCGGTCCACCGCCCGAAGCCCCCAGATAGTGGTGGATCAGATTCCACTCGCCATGAGCGATCACCCCGGGCAGCCCCACAAAGCCGCCCACCAGCGACAGCGCAGCCAGCACCCAGAGCGGCAGCGTCATCGTTGCGGGCGACTCGTGCGGGTGCACCTGATCGGCCATAGGCCAGCGCGGGGTGCCCTCGAAGGTGAGCACGTAGGAGCGCATCATGTAGAAGGCCGTTAGCAGCGCTGTCGCCACGCCCAGGATCCAGGCAATCCAGGCGTAGGCGTAGCCGTTGTAGCCGTATTCGAAGGCCTTGAACAGAATCTCATCCTTCGAGAAAAAGCCGGCTGTCAGCGGAAAGCCCGCAATGGCCAGCGTGGCGATCAGATACGTGATGCGCGTGGCCGGCATGAAGCGTCCCAGCCCGCCCATGTTGCGCATGTCCTGCGGATCGAGATGGCCGTGATGGCCCCGCTCGTGCAGCGTATGCTCCACGTGATGCATGGCATGAATCACGCTTCCCGATCCAAGGAAGAGGCAGGCCTTGAAGAACGCATGGGTGAGCACGTGGAAGATCGACACGAAAAAAGCCCCTACGCCGGCCGCCATGAACATGTAGCCGAGCTGGGAAACCGTCGAATAGGCCAGTACTTTTTTGATGTCGTACTGCGTGACGGCAATCGTGGCCGCCATAAAGGCCGTTAGCGCGCCCACCAGCGCCACCACCACAAGCACACCCGGAGCGGCCAGCGCCAGCGGCGAAATGCGGGCAAACAGGTACAGACCACTTGTGACCATCGTTGCGGCATGGATCAGCGCCGAGACGGGCGTCGGGCCGGCCATGGCATCCGGAAGCCACACAAAGAGCGGAATCTGAGCGCTTTTGCCCGTGGCACCGATGAACAGCAGCAGCACGGCCGCTGCCACCACACCCGACGGTAGCGCGGCCGGATCGGCTAGCAACGCCCCAAAGTCCAGGCTCCCTACCTCCCGGAACAGCAGGAACATCGCCAGCAGGAAGGCCGCATCGCCCACGCGGTTGACGATGAACGCCTTATTGGCAGCCTCGCTGTTTTTGAAGTCCTCGTACCAAAAGCCGATCAGCAGGTAGGAGCAGAGTCCGACACCCTCCCAACCCAGAAACAAAAGCGTCAGGTTGTCGGCCAGGACCAGGTTGAGCATCATGAAGATGAAGAGGTTCAGGTAGCTGAAGTATTTCCAGTACCCCCGGTCCTCGTACATGTAGCCGATCGAATACAGATGGATGAGCGCGCCAACGCCCGTGACAATGAGGGTCATCACGAGCGAGAGCTCATCGATCCGGTACTGGAAGGCCAGCTCCAGCTCGCCCGCGGCGATCCAGGTAAAAAAGCGAGCCAGCAGCGGTTCCCCTTCGTAGGTTAGAAACAGATAGAGCGCCAGCACAAAGGGCACGGCCACGGCTAGCGTCGCCAATCCCCCGATGAGCACCTTCTGGCGCCGGAGTCCACGAAAGGCAAGGCCGCCCAGTCCATTAAAAACCGCTCCTGCCAGCGGCAGAAGCAGGATCAGTCCAACCAGGGTTGTGTCGTTCATATCCGAGCAGGTCGGTTAGCTTCGGAAGGCCCGGAGCATCAATACTTGAACAGATTGAACGCGCCCACGTCCACCGTCACCTTCTTGCGGAACAGGGCAATCACGATCGCCAGCCCGACGGCCGCTTCGGCAGCAGCTACCGAAATCACAAAAAACACGAGCACCTGCCCCGACACGTCCCCCATTGCCTGGCTAAGGGCCACCAGCGTCAGGTTCACGGCATTGAGCATCAGCTCCACCGACATCAAAATCACGATGGCGTTGCGCCGGAAGAGCACGCCCAGCACCCCCAGCGTAAAGAGCACCACCCCCAGGGCCAGGTACCAGTTCAGCGTAATTTCCATGGTCGTTTTCTGTCGGTCGCGCCGTTTAGATAAAGCGCCGCTTGGCCAGCATCACCGCCCCAATCGTGGCTGCCAGCAGCAAAATGCCGATCACCTGTAGCGGCATAATGTAGCGCGTGAGCAACTCCCGTCCCAGTGCCTGCGCACTTCCCGTGGCGGCAGCCTGTTCGGGCGTGGCTACAAACGTAGGCAGCACATCCAGTCCCAGCGCCACCACATAGACAAGCTGCGCCAGCACGATCATCGTGACCACGAAGGCCAGCACCTTGCCCCAGTCGATCTGGCGCGGATGCGGGAGGGCCTCCAGATTCAATAGCATGATCACGAACAGGAACAGCACCATGATGGCGCCTGCGTAGATCAGCACCTGGATTACCCCCAGAAACGACGCCTGGAGCGTCAGGTACAGGCCAGCGATGCAGAACAGATTGAGCACGAGCCACAGCGCGCTCGATACCGGGTTACGCGCAATGAGCATGCCGAGCGCGGCCGCAATGGCCGTTACGGCCAGCAGGAAGAACAGGAGTTGCGCAATCATGCGGGGCGTGTCTGGTTTAGCCGGCGGCTTTTTCCGGGCTTAACGGTCGGCCAAATTAGAGCACGTTTGGGACAACGGCAAGCGCCGGCCCTCAAAAATCCCGTTAAGCGCTGGCTGCCTCCTCCAGCAGCGGCGGCTCGGCCGTGGCCGACACCTCGACGGTGCGGCCGAAAGTCTGCGCGAACAGTTCAGCACTGCGCCGCACGCCCCAGATTTCCAGCTCCGGATCGCCCCGCGTCTCCAGATGGAGCACCAGCCGATCGGCCTCCAGCCGCACGTGCAGCGCGCGCACGTTCTGGTTATGACTGCGGTCAAGTCCTTCAGCCAGTCGGAGTAGCGCGGCCAGCTTGCAGACGCGCACGCGATCTTCCTCCGGAAGCGCTATGTAGTCGGCATGCGTCGGCTTGGGCAAGCTTCCACGATGGTAGCGCACCACATTGGCCAGCACGGCGATCTCCTCCGAGGTAAAACCCCGCAGATCGGCATGTTTGATCAGATAAAGGCCGTGCTTGTGATGGCTGCGATGACTGATGTGATAGCCGATGTCGTGCAACAGCGCCGCGTATTCGAGCAGCTCGCGATCGACGGGTCCCAGCCCGTGTAGCGGCTGCGTGGCATCGAAAAGCTGAAGCGCCAGTGCGGCCACCTGCTGCGCGTGGCGATACTCCCAGTCGAAGCGCCAGCCCATTTCGTAAATGCTGCGGCGGCGCACGTCGGAAAAGGCCGTGAGCTGGGCCAGCAGGGGGGCATTGCACTCGACAAAGTCCACCACCATCCCCTCGCGCAGCGCATGCGGCGAAATGCGCACGCGTTCGATGTCTAAGTCCTTCAGCACCAAATCGATCAGCGCGGCCGCCGCCACGATCTGATCCACGCGCTTCGGATCGATGCCGCGCAGGCGACAGCGCTGCTCCCGTGGCAACCGCATGATCCGGCGTGCCACGCGCCGAAAGTCCTCGGCCCGGAAGATTTGCTCGTAGATAGCGCGCGCTACCTCACCACGCATCCGGGCACAGACCGATGCCAGGTTTTCCATCGCGCCTGAGGACCCCACCACCTCACGCACACCGTGAGCGCGGGCCGCTTTGAAGACAGGTTGTAGCTGCTCACGGTAAAAGGCCCGCAATGCTTGCAGCTCCTCGCGTGTGGCCGGATCGTGCCGAACGAAGCGCCGCGTCATGCGCGCCGCTCCCAGCTTCAGACTGAACAGGTGCAGCGGCTGTTGACTTGTGCCTACAATGAATTCAACAGAGCCGCCGCCCACATCCATGATGAGCACCGGCTCCGGCATGGAAACGGCCCGTTGGACACCCTTGTAGATGAGCCGGGCTTCCTGCAGCCCATCGATCACACGCACATGCAACCCTACTTCGCCACGGATGCGCTGCAGCAACTCACCACCGTTTTCAGCCTCCCGGATGGCGCTGGTGGCACAGGCCATAAACTCGGTGGCTCCCCAGCCCTCGGCCAGCAGCCGAATGCGCCGCAGCGCCCGAATAGCCCGCCGCATAGCCTCCTCTGAAAGCCGCTGGCCCTGAAGCCCCTCCTCCCCCAGTCGCACCATCTCTTTGAAGCGATCCACCACCCGGAACGTGCCAGGCAGCGCGTCGACAATGACCGCATGAAAAGAGTTGGTCCCCAGATCAATCACGCACATGCGCACCGGGGACCGTGTAGCCTGTTCCCTCTCGGCCACGATGGCCGGCATCGGACAGGCTCCCACTTCGTCCGCTTCGGACATATCGCCTGGCGGTTTACTGACGTCCGTCGCTTCCAACCGCCACGCCTTTAGGCCGTTCCCCGTCTACCTGATCCTTAACATGACGTCTTCTACGAGCGCTTGTTATCCCTCGCCTTCGAGTCGGCTCAGGTCGATCTGCTCCAGCGCAGCCTGCAGCACGTCGATCGAAACGTTCGTGCCTTCCAGCTCGATCATGTAGCGGTCATGCACCATCACATGCAACATGGCGTGCGTGGTACCGTTGTCCAGGCGCTCCATCTTCTCATAGGCTGGGTGCCCCTGGTAGCGCGTGGTGCGCTCGTAGCCTCGTTCGTCCTCACGATCGATCTCCTGGCGCATCCAGACCGTTGCCAAACCCATCATGTGCTGCATCGCGCCCATGTCGCTGATCTTCACGCGCACCTCGCGGTTGCCGTCGCGGTAGGTAGCCATGGCCTGGCTGATCTGGATGCCCATGGCCGAGCTCCGCTCGCCGGAAGCCTCCACCCGCTTCAGTCCCGCGATAGATGCGGGCAACATTTCTTTAAGCGCCCGGAAGTCGGTCAGCTCCACCTGCGTTGCACCCAACTCGTTTGCCATTTTCTCGAGCGCCGCCAGATCCATGCTGCGCAGCACAACGATGCGCGCTTCATGGCTTCCTCCCAAAAGGTGAAGGGATTTCTCCTGCTTCAATTTAAATCCATCTCCCCCCTTTCCCAAAACTTACGCGCTGTGCTCCAGTGCGCCGGAATCGCCGGTTTCTGTCCGATCAGGGATGATCTGGCGTAATCCATAACAGAGGCGGCGGCAGAAAGCGGCAACGGGTTCGTCCGGACGACGACGCAGCAGCCGGAGTCGCTCGCGGTGGCACTGCATCCAGTGCGCCAGCAACTGCATGGCGTCGGTTTCGGCATGATGATAGAACGCAGACGGCCGTTCTGCAACAAGATGTTCATGAACCCAGGCGACAAGCCTGTCAATGGCCTCCCGATCTGGTGGAAACGGCAGCGCGCGAACGGCCGCAGGAAAGCCTGCCTGCACCACACAACAGACGAGCCGGTTAGGCGCCTCACGCACCAGAATCACAGCCTCGCGCTCCAGCACAGACGCATTGGCCAGCAACGGTCGTTCCAGCAGGCGCGTTAACAGGTGGAGTTGATCTCGATAGCGAGCGGCCGCTTCGAACTCCAGCCGGGCGGCAGCCGCCCGCATCTGCACCTCAAGCCACGTAAGCGGATGCCTGCATCCTCCTCGGAGCAACCGACGTACGCAGGCGTCCACTTCCGCTTGGCCATCGACACAGGTGTCCGTGCAGCTGCTGTCTTCTGCAAGCGGACAGTGGCCTTTCAGCACTAGGTGGGCATTCTGACGGGGAAGTCGGAAAATTTCCTGCAGGGCTTCCAGTATACGCCGTCCCTGACGCCGCCCCGGCATTGGGCCGTAGTATTCGGCACCGTCGTCGAGCAGCACGGATGCGAGCGAGAGCACAGGCGGGGCTTCGTGCATGGCCAATCTCAGAAAAGGACGGGCGCGGTAGCGACGCTGCAGCCGATTGTAGCGGGGTTGGTGCTGCTTGATAAGCCGGGATTCTTCCAGCAGGGCTTCCAGTTCGGTGGCCGTCACGTGCCATTCGATCTGGCGGATCTCACTCACCAGCTGGCGCAGCCGGGGCGGATGCGCCTCGACAGCTGTCAGGTGCTGGCGCACGCGGGCCTGCAGGTTGCGGGCCTTGCCTACATACAGCAGTCGCCCGTGCTCATCTCGAAATAGATAAATGCCAGGCGCCTCGGGCAGTCGTGGCAGCAGCGTTTCGCGCAGCCACACCAGCGGAGTTGCCTTTTTATGCTGTGGATAGTGTTGCTGCTGGAAGGCCAGCAGCGCTTCCAGCGTATCGATCCCGTACTGACGGCGTGCTTCATCCAGCAGGCGCAGCAGCACGTAGGCCGTTGCCTCGGCATCTCCCGTGGCCCGATGTCGGTTTTCGACAGGAATCTGATAGAAGCGAATCAGGCCATCGAGTCCCTTAGCGGGCAAGCCGGGGAGCAACCGGCGCGCCAGCCTGAGCGTGCACAGCGTAGGATTTCCGGGCCAGGAAAGGCCAATTCGCTGAAGCTCGGCCTCCAGCATTTTACGGTCGAAGGCCAGGTTATGCGCCACCAGCACATCCTCGCCCAGGAAGTCTAGAAACTTCGGCAGCACCTCATCGGCCGAGGGCTTGCCCACCAGCATAGCTGTGGTAATGCCGGTCAGGTGCGTAATGAAAGGCGGGACCGAGCGGCCGGGATTGATGAGCGTGGCAAAGCGATCCAAGATGCGGCCCCCCTGTACCCGTACGGCTGCCAACTCGATGATCCGGTCGTCGGGCTGCGAGCCCGTCGTCTCGGTATCGACTACGACGAACGAAACAGCGTCGAGCTGCATCCCCTTCTATCTTGGTAGACTCGTGGGCATCGGTAGCCTCATGGCACCTTCTCAGCCGCTTCGCGCCCGCTCCCTCTCAAAGCGGAAGCGGTGTCTTTGGGCGCTTCTGGCGTCATCGTACAAGCCTACTGGCGTCGCTGGTGGTCTTACTCAGTGGCTTTTGCCGACAGCTTCTTCCTGTCGGAGCCTCTCACTCAGAGCTGGCAGGTCGAAGCCCATAAGTTCAGCCAGCAATCGGCCGATTTCGTCATTCTCGAAGCTTCCCACCAGCCGTTCGGCACCGGGTCCGAAAGCATACAGGTTGACGTCCACCGCGGTGTGGCCATTTGAGGTCCAGCCCACAATGGCCCGGCGTCCGATCAGTTCGGTAACCACTTCGGGCCAGGTGTCGGGCTCGGCCATGGCCTGCGCGACGAGCGCCCGCTCGTTGGCGCGCAGGCTGTCGAGGCCAAGCCAGGCTTGCAGAAGCGCGTCGGGGCGCTCTGTGCGACGCAGTGCCGGGATGAGCCGTTCGTAGGACGCCTGCACGCGGGCCAGCACTTCCGGGTGCCAATCGTAGACGCCTTGGCCGTTCACGTTGCGTCCCAGCGACAGACCACCTGTCTCGTGGTCGGCCACTGAGACGACGAGCGTCTGACCGTCGCGGCGGGCAAAGTCGAGCGCCACGGCCACGGCCTCGTCGTAGGCCAGCACTTCGCGGACGTGGGCGGCGGCGTCGTTGGCATGTCCGGCGTGGTCGATGCGGCTGCCCTCCACCATCAGGAAAAAGCCGTCCGGATCGTCCGCCAGCTGTTCAAGGGCTGCGCGGGTCATCTCGGCCAGCGAGGGGACCTCCTCCGGGCTGCGGTCGATCTCATAAGGCAAGTGGTCTGGACCGAACAATCCCAGCACGGGACGCCGCACCCCTTGGCGAAAATCGGCAGCCGCGCGCACCACCTGATAGCCGGCTGCCTCTGCTTCGCGCAGCAGATTGCGTCCGTCTTGCCTCCGTCCACCTTCCGCGGTTGGCAGGAAATAGCTCCAGCCACCTCCCAGCAACACATCGACGCGTTGCGCCAGCATTTGTGCGGCGATCTCGCTCTCCATGGCGCGCTGCGGCACGTGGGCGGCAAAGGCGGCCGGCGTGGCATGCGTGATGCGGCTGGTCGCCACCAGGCCGGTTGCCATTCCACGCGCCTTTGCGGCCTCCAGCAACGTGGCCAGCGGACGTCCGACCGTGTCGACGGCGATCGCGCCGTTGTAGGTCTTGACGCCGCAGGCGTAGGCAGTCGCACCAGCAGCCGAGTCCGTCACCCGATTGGAAGCCGAGCCGGTCCGCACCGCGCCGGTCTGAATGGCATCCAGCGCCAGCTCGTCGCGTCCCAGCACGGCCCGGGCATAGTCACGGGCCATTGTAATACTGGCCGGACCACACCCGTCGGCGATCATCAGAATCAGGTTTTTTGGACGGTTTGTCGACAGGGGCTGCGCTTCCGCGCCAACCCCACAGAGCATTAGCAAAATCAGAAAGATCCAGCGCATTGTGAATCGCTCCATCTGATGAACACGGGCTGTTCAAAGATACAACAGATCGGCTTTCATCCACACGCCCTAGATACTTCTGAGAGGGCACCACAGCAGAGCCAACCACCTGACCACCAGTCCGCCTCGAAGGCCGGAAAATAAAGGACCCGGCCGGGTCGCGACCTCACCGCAGCAGCGCAAACAGCGCCACGATCACCCCGATCTGTCCCGCCCAGAAAATGAACATCCAGCGAACCAGACCTGCATACCGCTCGCTGAGCGCCACTTTCACCTCGGCAATTCGGCTGTCGATCTTCGCCTCCACCTCCGCGATCCGACCCTCAAACTTTGCCTCTACCTCGGCAATTCGGCGGTCAAGCTTCGCTTCTACGGCAGTGATGCGTTGCTCCAGACGCGCCACCTCCTCCGTGATGCGCTGCTCCAAACGCGCCACCTCCTCCGTGATGCGCTGCTCCAAACGCGCTTCCACCTCGGTGATTCGATTGTCCAGGCGCTTTTCTGTCTCGGCAACCCGCCGCGCGAAGCGCTCCTCCACAATCCCCAGCAGATTGTTGCGTTCGTGATGGGCTGCCTCGTTGAGCAAATTGATAAGCGCCTCGACGCCCTCGTCGCCGAGTTTTTCGCGCAAAACTTTCGGGACGGTCAGAATTGCCATGAGCGCTTCCGCATAGGCATATGCTAAAGAGAAATCGCTTCTTATCTCTGGAGGTTCCCGTTTTCGTCCAAACCGTCCGGCGTCTTTAATTGCCCGGCCAGGTCTGGAGACTGTCCGGTGCGCGCTGCCAGGCGCCGTACTGCGGGTTGGGCAAGACGATCCAGCGCGTGCCCCACCAAGAGCGATAACGCCGGACCAGCGCTTGCCGTGCTTCGGCCCTGGCTTTAGGATCGGACACAAAGTCACCCAGCTGGTCACCGATCTGGAGTAGGATGCGATAGTACCGGCCCAGAAACGCCCGGCGCGGTTCTTTGTCAGAAGATGCCCATTCGGGCTGCTCGCCACGCGTCAGGATCACGTCGAGCGTGGCCGGCAACGGGAAACCGACGGCCTGCAGGTTACGCCGGGTGGCCGCTTCCAGGTCGGCCGTGCGGTTCGTCACATAAAAGACTTGAACGCCATACCGGATCGCTTCCTGTACGAACGCGACGGCACCGGGCACAGACGCGGCCTGTGCAGCCTGCACCCAGCGTACCCAACTCTCGGGCGAAGTCGAGCACGGTCTCGTCTACGTCCACGATCACGGCCGGTGGGCGCCGGGCCAGATCCGACGCTCCAGCCTGTGCCGGGTAGGCCGTCCAGGTGCTATCGGCCAGGGCCTGGGGGAGCTGACGCCGTGCCACCTCGTAGGCCTGCAGCGTCGCGATGCTCAGCCGAGGTCTGCACCCAACGCGTACTCAGCAGGCCGGGATGTTGCGAGACCGAATGACTGCTGGCACACCCGGCCAGGACCAACAGCCCGGCCGCCCATACCCTTGCTCGGCTTTTCATAACTTGCGCTTTGTTTCTCTAAAACAATGGCCCATTGCCGCGCACCGACACGCCTTCCTTTTTCAGGGTTCTCTGGAAACAACTGGCTACCGGCACGCAACACGCCGCCTGCCCACAGAAAACCCCGCCCCAGTCGGAGCGGGGTTTCGCTGTTTACACACGTGCCAGCGTCTCCTTAAGCTGACCGATGAGGGGCACCGGCGTGGGATCCACGCCCAGCAGCACGGCCAGGTACAGGCTGACCCAGTCGCCCAGGTTGACCAGCGACATCATCCGAGCCAGGCGGCTTTCGCCCTGGCTCTGCACTTCGGCCCAGTAGCCGGCCCGGTCCGCAATCAGCTCGCGTGTCACCTCCATGCGTTGCTGGACGCGGGGGTGATCTTCGCGGTCGCGCAATACGATCACCCCGATCATCTCGTGCAGCGGGCCAGGGTATTCCCAGCCCATGATCTCATTGTGATTCAATTCGGGGTAGACATTACCAGAAGCCAGGCGCTTGGCGTTTTCCTGGATCTGGCACCGCCAGCGCAGGTTGACGGCTTCCATCAGACCGGTTCCGCTGTAGATGAAGGGCAGGCGATCCTGCAGCGCCTCGGCCAGCTCCAGCGCGTCGTTGCCAGAGGGATCGCTAAAGACTTCGCTTTGCTGCTCCAGCAGTTCCTGCGTTTCGTTCCAGGCTGCCTCGTCAGGTGCCACCAAGCCGATGTGTTCGGCGATGGTCAACAGTGCCGTGAACGAATAGCCCAGCGCGGCCCGGGGCTGCAACCCACCCGGGATCTGCAGGTATGGTAGCCCTTCGGCCTGGGCGCGTCGCAGCAGCTCCCCGCCCGAAGCCACACAGACGACTGTCGCACCCCGCGCCTGCGCTTCCTCGAAGGCAGCCAGCGTCTCCTCTGTATTGCCCGAATAGCTCGAAGCGATGACCACTGAACGTTCGGTCACAAAGCCCGGCAACTGGTAATGCCGAACGACGGTCACCGGCAGGCGGGCCGTGTAGGCCACCAGGGTGCGCAGCAGGTCACCCCCAATGGCCGAACCGCCCATGCCCGCAACGAGCAGGTGATCTTTCTCCTCCAGCGTAAAGCCCGGGTCGAAGTTGCGAGCCATTTCCCGGCCCCGACGCCACTGTTCTGGAAAATCCCGGATGGCGTCGTACATCCCCTGAGGATCTACTCGCCGAATCTCTTCGAGTCGCATGGTACTACCGCGATTACCACAGGTTATGGGCAGGGGTTAAGATTCCTGCAAACTGGAAGCTTCGGTGCGACCGTTGGCAGCGGTCAGTTCATCGGCCTGCATGTACTGCACCAGGCCGCAGCCGTGCTCCTGCAGCCACTCGTTGACCAGCCCAGCCACCTCGGTAGCTGTGCGGCACTGAAGCGCCTGCTCGGCCAGTTCCTGTGCCTCGCGAAATTGCATAGCCCGAATGACGCGTTTCACCTCGGGTAGATATGGCGGCGCCGCACTGAACTCGTCCAGTCCCATGCCAGCCAGTATTGGGGTAGCCTGCGGGTCGCCGGCCAGTTCGCCACACAGACTTACCGGGATGCCGTGCCGATGGCCAGCGTCGATTGTGCGTTTGACCAGACGCAACACGGCCGGATGCAGCGCTTCGTAGCGTTGCGCCACCAGGTCGTTTCCGCGATCGACAGCCAGCGTGTACTGGGTCAAGTCGTTGGTGCCGATCGAGAAAAAGTCCACTTCTTCAGCAAACAGATCGGCCATGAGTGCCACCGAGGGCACTTCCACCATGATGCCCACTGGCACTGCTTCGTCGAAAGGTTCGCCCTGCGCGCGCAGTTCGGCCTTAACGTCTTCGAGCACTTCCTGGAACCGGTGATATTCATCCAGCGCTGTGACCATTGGCACCAAGATGCGAATTGGTCCGTAAGCGCTGGCCCGTAGTAGTGCCCGAAGTTGCGGCAAAAGCAGTTCGGGGCGATCCAGCAGCACGCGCAGTCCGCGCCATCCCAGAAACGGGTTATGCTCGCGGTGTGCGATCGGGAGCATTTTGTCGCCGCCCAGGTCAAGCAGCCGAAACGTGGTCGGGTTTGGCCGGACGCGCTCGACGATCTGGCGGTACACGTGCAACTGGTGCGCTTCGGAGACGCTCAGCGGTCCCCGCATCAGAAAGAGCACTTCGGTCCGAAACAGGCCGATGCCCTCAGCACCGAATTTTTGCAGCAGGTCTAATTCCTCGATCAATTCCAGATTGGCCCGAAGCACGAAGCGCTTGCCATCGAGCGTTTCAGCCGGCAGTGGAATCAGGTGCTGCTGGTCCTGGAGCAGGCGGCGGTAGCGTTCCTGGCGGGTCCGGTATAGGGCCAGCGTTTCGGGACGCGGGTTGACAACGACGCGTCCCTGAATGCCGTCGAGGATGATCAGATCACCGGTCTGCACGTGGTCGGAGAGGCCATGCAGACTCACAACGGCAGGCACCCCCAGCGCCCGCGCCATAATCGACACGTGTGAGGTGGGTCCACCGTGGTCGGTGGCACAGCCCAGGATACCGCGGCGGCTGAAGAGCACCACGTCGGCAGCCGAAAGGTTTTCGGCTACGATGATGTGCTCGGGATCGATGGCCGAAAGCAGCTTTTCGCGGCGAAGGTGGCGGATCAACCGTTCCTTGACGTCGATCAGATCGGCCACACGCTCGCGCAGGTAGGCATTGTTGCTGGCTTCCAGCCGGCGGATGTGTTCATCCAGCACATGTGCCACGGCATAGTCGGCGTTGCAACGATGCGTCTGGATGTATTCGCGGATGCGGTCGTAGACCGGCGCGTCGCGCAGCATCAGGCGCTGCGCCTCAAAGACAGAGGCGCTTTCTTCACCGAGCTTTTCCCGAGCCACCGAGCTGATCTTGTCCAGGTCACGCTCAGCCCGCTGCACCGCCTGTTCAAAACGCTCCAGCTCGGCCGACACCTCAGCCTCCGAGATGTGGCGGGCTTCTACCATCACCTCCCGCTTATTGAACAGATAGGCCGGTCCGATCGCAATGCCCGGCGCTGCCGGGATCCCGACAAAAACGCGTTCCTGCGCTTCGTCCTGGATCGATCGCTGCTCCATACCCGCCTCCTATTCGATTTCCCCGAAGCCCTGCTCGAACAAAGCCACAATCGCCTCTGCCGCCTCCTTTTCGTCCTCTCCATCAAAGATAAGCTTCAACCGGGCACCGGGTTCTGCGGCCAGGGTCATTACGCCAATGATACTCTTGCCATTGATTTCGTATCCATCTTTTTCGATAAAAAAATCCGACTTAAATCGCGAGGCCGTTCGCACAATCATCGAGGCCGGTCGCGTGTGCAATCCGGATTTGTTCCTGACCACGACTTCACGGACGATCATGGGCAACCGAAAGGTTCAGTAAGGGCGCTGTTCCAGCTGATCGAGGAACCAGGCCAAGGCCTGTGCCGGTGGGCGATTGGGCAATCGCGCCAGTGCGGACCGTGCCTCCTGCAGATAGCGGGCAATCGCCTGACGGGCTGTCTCCAGTCCACCCAGTCGCTCCAGGCGCTGCCGTGCCTCTGGCACCTCATCGGGGCGGAACCTCCGCCGTAAACGCTCCTCAAACCAGGCGCGTTCGCCATCGCTGGCCTGTTCGAGGGCGGCCAGCACAGGAAATGTCTTTTTTCCTTCCATTAGGTCTGCGCCGATAGGTTTGCCCCATTGTGGAGAGGTGGCGGTCAGATCCAGCAGATCATCCTGAATCTGAAAGGCCCGCCCCAGGTTACGTCCCAGTTGCTCGAGGGCTTGCAGGTCGGATTCACCAGCCCCGCCCAGCAGTCCGCCCAGTTGCAGGCACAGCTCCAGAAGCGCACTCGTTTTGCCATCCACCATCTGCAAATATTCAGCCACGGAGACGTGCGTTCGGGTCTCGAAGGCTTTGTCGAGCGCCTGGCCCTCGCAGAGACGTTCCACCATGCGATGAAACATGGCCAGCACGCGGGTCAGTAGGGCATTTTCCACCTGACCCAGCAACGCATAGGAAAGGCCCATCAGATAGTCGCCGCAGAGTAGTGCGGTGGCCTCGTCCCATTGCACATGGACGGTTGGCCGTCCCCGACGCTCGGCCGCATGGTCCATGATGTCGTCGTGCACGAGCGTGAACGCGTGGAAGACCTCAACGGCCAGCGCGGCCGGAAGCACCGAAGCGGCTGGCCGGCCATAGAGTTCGGCTGCCAGCATAAGCAGTACCGGACGCATGCGCTTGCCCGTACTGCTCAGCACATAGCGAACGGGTTCGTAGAGTTCGGCCGGCTTACGCGTGGCCTCGACCAGATCAGGCAGCGCCTGCTCTACGAGTCGGCGTAGTCGGGCTACCTGCGCTGCAGCCTCTTGGCGAACCGTTTCCATCCTGTTTATTCCACCAGTACGCCGTGTTGGCGAAGAACCTCCTGAATCCGGGCAAACACCTCGTCCATCGATCCGACGCCCTCCACATCGACCAGCAAGCCGCGCTGCCGGTAATACTGCTCGAGCGGTTCGTGCGTTGTACGGTATACCTGCAACCGACGTCGGATCGCCTCCGGACGATCATCGGGACGCTGAATGATCAGCGAAGGATCCACATCCGGAGGCGGCGGATTGAAGTCCAGGTGATAGTTTTCTCCCGTGATTTTGTGCACGCGTCGGCGCGAAAGCCGCTCAACGATCAGCTCATCCGGCACGATCAGATTCAACACAACCTGCAGCGGATGCCTTTTTTGCCGCAGCAGCGCGTCCAGCCATTCGGCCTGGCGGATCGTCCGGGGGAATCCGTCCAGTACAAAGTGATCGTAGTGGTTTGCGGCCAATGCGGCTTTTGCGAGGTCCCAGACCAGTTCGTCCGGTACCAACTGACCTTTTTCGATATAGGGCTGCGCTTTTTTTCCCAGGGATGTTTGCTTCTGAATGGCCGCGCGAATCAGGTCGCCGGTTGAAATGTGGCGCAGTCCGTAGGCTGTGGCCAGCCGTCTGGCCTGGGTGCCTTTACCGGCGCCGGGCGGCCCCATGAACACGATGCGCATGGCTCTTTTGCGGGCTTGTTCCGGCGGAACAACCGAGCTTCCTTCCGGAAGCGGTTCGATTAAACTTATGAACCGGCATTAGAAAGGGCCACGCCCGTTTGCCGAGAATGAGATGAAGAACGCACCTCAGGTCTCCGAAATGTCCGCCTCGGCCGCCTCGGTTTGCTGCCCCGCGGCAAACGCATCCAGCAGCGCATCGGCCAGCACACGGCTGAGCGCCACGCTCACGGCACTGCCGACCAGACCCAGCACGGCCCCACCGATCGACCGCAGCCCACCTTTATCGGGCGCACTGTGGTCGTCTTGCAACACGATGAGCGGCACGCGCTCCTGCAGCGCCTTCCGAATGGCCTGTTCCAGATCGTGCCCGCGCCGCGCCGCCCTACGGGCTTCGGCAACAAGCGCCTCCACGTAGGCCGATACCAGCGCCCGATGCGTCTTCGACGGACGGGTTCGGCGCCGACGTCCCAGACCACCGAGCCCCCAACCTACCAGGAGTCCTGCCAGCAGGCTGCCCCCAACGCTGACCAGCGGATGATTCCAGAGCGCCTCCTGAAACGACCGGCCCAGCTGACGCAGCTCTTCCTGAAGCGCCTCCAGGTCGGCTTCAATTTCCTGCGCCTTGGCCTGCAGCGCAGCTTCCACGTCAGCCCGCGACTGCGGCCGCGGCTCGGCTTCAGGTGTTGTAGCTTCTGGCTTCATGGACAAAAAAACAGAGGATTCACGCAAGCGCCTTCCAAACTCCCGCGCCAGAGATTACGTTCCGGCAGTTTTGAGCGCAACAGACCGGCCACTACGTCCGAGCTCCCTGCTTCGATCTGACCAGGACGTTTTTTCTACCCTGCGGTTGCGCCAGAATGCTGACAGGCAGAAAGATAGGCCAATTGTGGGGAGGGCGGGACTCGAACCCGCACGGGCCATTGCGGCCCACGGCATTTTAAGTGCCGTGTGTCTACCGATTCCACCACCTCCCCGCGAGGCGAAAAGTTAACCAACAAGTTCTTTTCGGACAATCCCGAAAACAACCCCGCTGACAGCGCGTTCTTTCAACGCTGGACGCCGAGCGTGGGTCCGTGCGCTTGCGGATTGTTCTTTCGCCAACCTGACACCGATGAGCTATGAATAACGCAATACCCTTCCTTCCTGTCCCGAAAAACGAACCGGTGCGAAGCTACGCCCCTGGAACGCCGGAACGTGCCTCGCTTCGAAAGCGCTTGCAGGAATTGAAGCGTGAGCTCGTTGAGATCAAACCAATCATCGGGGGGCAGGAGATCGCCACCGACCGCGTCGAAACCCTCCATCCGCCCCATGAACTGGCCCACACGCTGGGCACGGTGCATCTGGGCGGCCCACGCGAAGCCGAACTGGCCATCGAGGCAGCCCTGAAAGCCCGTGAGGAATGGGCCCGCATGCCCTGGACCGAACGGGCAGCCATCTTCCTGAAGGCAGCCGAACTGCTCGCCGGCCCCTGGCGCGACACGCTCAACGCAGCCACCATGCTCGGCCAGAGCAAAAACGTCCATCAGGCCGAGATCGACGCCGCCTGCGAACTGGCTGACTTCTGGCGCTTCAACGTCTACTTCATGGCGCGCATCTACCAGGACCAGCCGCTGAACGCGCCGGGCGTCTGGAACCGCATGGAATACCGACCGCTGGAAGGCTTCGTCTTTGCCGTTACGCCCTTCAACTTTACCTCGATTCAGGGCAACTTGCCCACCGCCCCTGCCCTCATGGGCAACACGGTCGTGTGGAAGCCGGCCACCACGGCTGTCTATTCGGCCTACTTCCTGTATAAACTGCTGGAGGAAGCCGGTCTGCCACCCGGCGTCATCAACATGGTGCCGGGCCACGGCCCCGACGTGGGCGACACGGTGTTCGCCTCGCCCCATCTGGCGGGTCTGCACTTTACAGGCTCGACCACAACGTTCCGTCACATGTGGCGCACCATTGGTGAACACATCGATCGCTACCGAACCTATCCGCGCATCGTCGGCGAAACCGGCGGCAAAGACTTCATCGTGGCCCACGTCTCGGCCGAACCCGAAGCCGTTGCCACAGCCATCGTGCGCGGAAGCTTCGAATATCAGGGTCAGAAGTGCTCGGCCGCCTCGCGCGTCTATCTGCCCGATACACTCTGGCCGCGTATTCGCACATCGCTGCTCGACCAGCTCCGCGAGGTGAAGATGGGCACCGTCGAAGACTTCACCAACTTCATCAACGCGGTCATCGACAAAAAGGCCTTCGACAAGATCGTTGGCTACATCGAAGAGGCCAAGCAAAATCCGAACGTGAAAGTGCTTTACGGCGGCAACTACTCGGACAAAGCGGGCTACTTCATCGAGCCGACCGTGCTGGAGGTGACCGATCCGAAGCATCGCACGATGTGCGAGGAGATTTTTGGACCGGTCGTGTCAATCTATGTTTACCCCGAAGCGCGTTTTGAGGAAACGCTGGACCTGGTGAACAATACTTCGCCCTATGCGCTGACGGGCTCGATCTTCGCCCGAGATCGGAAGGCCATTCAGCTGGCCACCGAGCGCCTGGTCGATGCAGCGGGCAACTTCTACATCAACGACAAACCAACGGGTGCCATCGTGGCCCAGCAGCCCTTCGGTGGTGCGCGGGCTTCGGGTACGAACGACAAGGCCGGTTCGTATCTGAACCTGCTACGGTGGATCTCGCCGCGGGCCATCAAGGAGACGTTCGTACCGCCCCAGCACTTCAGATACCCCTATCTGGAGCCGGACGTCGAGGTCCCGGCCAACCAGGCCACGACGGTGTCGCCCTGAACGCCAAGGCCCGGCCGGTCCGAACCGGCCGGGCTTTCTTTTTCCACCATGGACGCCGTCTTCGTCAGCCGCTTTCATCCCTCGCTGGTGCCTGAGCTGCGGGCGTTTCGGACAGCGCTGGTGCGTCCGCTGGCAACCTGCCTGCTGGCTTTGGCCATAGTGCTCCTGGTGCGCGCGTTGCAATTCCGGCCGCTGGACCTCTGGCTGCCGCTGGGGCTACCGCTGGCCGTGCTGATCGCGCTGGGATGGACCGGCTACTGGATGCAACAGACGCCGGCTGAGCTGCAACTGCATGCCGACTCGATCGTGCTGCGCAGCGTCTGGGATGTGCTAACTGGACGCCAACCGCCGCCACGCCGGTTGCTGGGTGTCCGCCGCGACCACGATCGTACGCACCTGTTCTTTGCGGACGTGCTTTACACGCTACGTGACGCCGACTGGCCCGAAGCCGAACGCATGGTAGCACTGCTTCGCAACCGACACGCCCCCCCAGCTACTGACAGCGTATCGCCGGCCAAGAACTGAAGCCGCAGATCCAGAAGGCCACCGGATTTCTGGCTCACAAACAGGTGTTTGGGCATACCCCAATAGTCACGCCGTAAAAGCGCTCTGAATCTTGAGCAATGTTCCGCCGAACCTGGTGCGGCCGTTTCCGGTTTATACGCACACCATCCTGTTTGCTTGCCATGAAACCACCCGCACATCCCTCCTCTTTGCATTCGCCGCCGGAGCACCCGCAGCATGCAGACCTATCTGCAGCCGAACCTTCCTCCCGCGCCTGGTGGGAGTACTGCCCAAACTGCGGTCACCGGCTGGAAAACCATCGATGCAAGTACCGCTGTCCTCGCTGCCACTATTTCATGTCCTGCAGCGACTTCGACTGAGTCAATGATCACGCTGGACCGAACAGGCGCGCATCCTCTGCATGAACAACTGGTGGCGCAATTGCGCTACCTGATTGTACGCGGGCACTTCCGGCCGGGCGCCTCGCTTCCATCCACACGCGAACTGGCCCATCAGCTGGGCATCTCGTTCCATACGGTACGCAAAGCCTACCAGCAGCTCGAAGCCGAAGGCCTCATCCACAGCCAGTCCGGCCGTCGCTATCTGGTCCGGCCCGAAGCCACTTCGACCCGAGAAATGCGGCTGGAACAGGGCGCTGCCCTGCTTCAGGAGACGCTGCGTCGGCTCGTCGGCATTGGTCTCAGCCCGGAAGACATCGAATACCTGCTGCAGGAGCAACTGTCGCTCTTAGCAGATCATGCACCGGCTCCGAAGGTGCTCTGCCTAGCTCCGACCCGGGAGCTGGCTGAAAGTCTGATTGCCGCACTGGGCGCACCGTGGGCCGAATGGATCGAACCGATAGCCCCCGAGGCGCTCATGCGTCACGAAGACGCCGATCTCGTGCTGGCCCGCCACGCCGACCTGCATCGCTTCCGCGCCCGGCTGCCTCAGGCTGACTGGCTTGGCCTTATGGCCTACTTGGAGCCTTCTATACTCGAGCGCGTCGCCACGCTCCTTCCTCGTGAAACAATAGGACTGATCACGCTGCAACCCGAAACCATCCCCCACCTACTGACCGAACTCCGCGTGGCTACAGGCTTCGGCGGACAGGTCCTGGCCGTAGCCATCGAAGAAAGCCGCCATCACCTGCGCCCGCTGCTCGAACAGGCCGATCTGCTGCTCTGCACGCTCCAAAGCCACCGACGCGTGGCTGCATTGAGCGATCGACCGGTAGCTGTGCTTTCGTTTCGGATCGGACCGGAATCCGTCGAGGCGCTTCAGGCTCATCTGCAGAGCCTATAGGCTTCCTTACCGATTCTGAGAAGGCGCAGGTGTCTCTGAAGCAGGTGTTTCACTCGACGCTTTTTGATCTTTCTGCTCCTGCTCTTCCGTGCCCGGATATTTCACGCGGATGTGATAGATGGCCAGCAGCATCTGCAGGAACGTCTCTTTGATCTTCTGAAGGTCCCGGAAGGTCAGGTCCGTGTCGTCCAGTTGCCCATCCTCGATGCGTGCCCAGAAGATCTGATCGATCAGTGCCTCCAGCCGCTTGTGCGTGGGTTCCTCGAGGGCCCGGCTGGCAGCCTCCACTGAGTCGGCCAGCATGAGAATAGCCGTTTCCTTGGAATTCGGTTTGGGACCGGGATACCGAAACTCTGCATCCAGCAGGTTTGGATCGCCCGTCTGCTCCACAGCCTTTCGGTAGAAATACTCAATCCGCGTGGTGCCGTGGTGCATGGGGATGAAATCCAGCACTTTTTTAGGCAGCCCGTACTGACGGCCGATCTCCAACCCCTCCTTCACATGGCTGGCGATGATCAGGGCACTCATGCGCGGCTTGAGATTCTGGTGCGGATTCATACCCAGCCGCTGATTTTCCACAAAGTACTCGGGCTTGATCATCTTGCCGATGTCGTGATAAAGCGCCCCGACGCGCACCAGCAACGCATGGGCTCCGATGGCTGCCGCAGCCGCTTCGGCCAGATTGGCCACCTGCAGCGAGTGGTTGAAGGTGCCTGGTGCCCGCAGGCTCAGCTCCTTGAGCAGCGGTCGGTTTGTGTCCGATAGCTCCAGCAACGTCAGGTCGGTGGTGATGTCGAAGGCCCGCTCAAAAACCCAGAGCAGCGGATAAGCCATCAGCACCAGCACCGAGTTGACACCCACCAGCAGCAGGTCCGAAAGGAAGCGTCCACTAGCGGCCGGATGCCAGAGCGCCGAGGCTCCCAGCACCACCAGATAGCCCAAAAAGACCAGTCCAGCACTCAGAAAAAACTGGCCGCGGTTTTTAATGTCGCGCACGCTGAAAATGCCGAGCGTCCCGGCAAAGACAGTGGCAAACACGAACTCAAAGTCATAGCTGAGCAGGTGTCCGCCGACGAAAGCCAGAGTGATCGTCCCGAAAAGCGCCACACGCGAGTCGAAGATAACCGTCAGCAGAACCGAAGCGATGGCCACTGGCACAGCGTACATGGCCAGCGTGGGCAGCCGAACAGCGATAGCATAAAGGCCCAGAATGGCAGCAAAAATCAGGGCGATCAGCAGCACCTGTGCGTTATCGTCGAAGATGGGCCGTCGAAGCAGGAAAAGATACAGAAAGAAAAACAGATAGGTCGCCAGCGTCACCAGCGTCTGGCCGAGCAGCCGACGCCAGAACAGGGTTGTGCCGCCGCGTTCCTGCTGTGCACGCTCGAGTGAGATCAGTTTGCGCTTGATTTCTTCGGTGACGACCTGGCCACGTCGTACAATGACCTCGCCCGCCTTCACCAGCCCATAGGTGGGCGAAATGCGCGCCTGCTGCTGCTCCCAGGCATGCAACGTTTCGGCACGCAGGTAAACATACGAGGGGACCAGAATCGCCCGGAAAAACGCCAATGCAATGCTGGCCAGCTCGGGGTGATTGTTGAACTGTTGCAGGAAATATTCGCGGGCGGCACTGTAGGCTTCGTCCAGCCCAAAGACGCGATCGACCGAAAGCACGCGTTCGGTGCGCTCCACTTCGTTGCGCACGACGATTTCATCGGTCAGCACGCTGTCGCGCGGCACGTCGAGCAACCCCAACTGGAGCATCTGCACACCAAACGACCAAGCTTCCTCCAGCGCCTGCATATAAAGTGGCGCCTGGCCATTGCGTCGCGCCACCTGTCCTGCCTCGTTAGCCGCAGCCAGATAGTCTTCGGCCAGCAGGCGCCACTGCTCCGGGGTCAGCTTAGCGCGGGCATTGCGTCGGAGCTCCATATAGCGGAGCGAATCCGCCTGCGCAGCATCCCGTAGCCCTCGTAGCAGATTTCGCCGATAGCTGGCATAAGTCGCGAAGATCGCTTCCAGTTGCATGCGCGCGGTGTCGCGGTTGGCCTCCATGCGGCGCATTGCATCAGGCACCTCCCGGAAGTACGGGGGCGTTTGCAGAATCACCTGGCGGCGTTCCTGCTCCAGTTGCTCAGGATCCTTGGAGAGCGCAAAATCGAAGGGGGCAATCAGATCGTTGTGCTGCCAGACTTCGCCGACACGCACCGTGAACTGATAGACGTGTTCGCGCGGGAAGGCGATCAGCGTCAGCACGATGAGCCCCAGCCAGATCGCCGCTTTGATCATCCATTGTTGCTGACGCTGCCAACGGGCCTCCTGCTCGCGGCCACGTTCCAGTTGCTGGCCAACTGGCCGGGGCGTTCGCCGCCCGCGTTGCAATCGTTCCCAGATGCTCATTGGATGTGCCGCGTCTGGCTTAATGAACGTCGGTACCTATGCCCCAGGTGCGGCAAGGATCCGAGCCCTAAGGTCAGCAGTGCGCCCAGCAGTGTGTACCAGGGCCAGGCCAGGCTGTGCAGGGTTTTCATGCGCGCCGCGTCTGGGGCCAGCACAAAGAGCAGGCGGCCGTCCGGATGCACCCATACGCCAAAGATCACGAGCACCATCAGCGCAATAGCCCCCAGAAAGGCACCGATCGCCCATCGCTGCGAAACCTGCCAGTTGAAACGCCCCAGCAGAAAAATGCCCAGCATGCCGCCATAGGTAAACGAGGCGATCGAGAGTCCCAATTCAACGACGGGGTTGTCGGTGCGCTCAAACAGACTGGCGAAGCCGACAAACACCAGTGCCCATCCAAACGTCAGCAGCCGCGAAATCACAAGCGATTGCCGGCCGTCGAGCGGACGCCCTCGCCAACGTTCGTAAAGATCGAACAGCGTCGAAGAAGCCAGTGCATTCAGCGAGGAGGAAAGCGTGCTCATGGCGGCTGCCAGAATGCCAGCCAGCAGTAAGCCGGAAACGCCCGGAGGCAATCCTTCAATAATAAAGCGCGGAAACACCTCATCGGCACGCGATAGCCCCAGTTCGGCCGGCGTAGCTCCGCCGTAATACACCCAGAGCAGCAGCCCCACCAACAAAAACAACGCAAACTGAGCCATCACAATCAGACCGCTGCCGATGAGTGTCTTCCGGCTGTCGCTCAGGCTACGACAGGCCAGCAGACGCTGCACCATCAGGTGGTCTGTTCCATGCGAGGCCATCGAAAAGATAGCGCCACCCACAACGGCGGTCACAAACACATAGGGTTCGGTCAGCCATTGGATCGGACTGGTCTCGGCACTGGGTACCAGCAAGCGGGTTTTGCCTGCTGCCGTGGCCATCTGCCACCAGCCATCGGGCGCCCCTTGCCAGAGCACCCAAAGTGCCCCCAGGGCACCGCCGATGTACACCAGCAGTTGCATCACATCGAGCCAGACCACTGCACGTAATCCCCCAATCAACGTATAAAGCACGGTGACGCCGGCCACTACCAGAATGACCTCCAGATACGAAACCGAGAGCCCGGCCATGTCGGCCATGACCTTTAGCGGGATGGCCGTGGCAAAAAGACGCACCCCGTCGGCCAGTAGGCGCGTGGCCAGAAAAACCAGCGAGGCGGCTACCTGCATCCCCTGCCCAAAACGCCGACCCAGAAAGGCATAGGCCGTCATGAGCGATCCCTCGAAATAACGGGGCAACAGAACAAAAGCAACGGCGGTGCGGCCCAGCACATAGCCGATCGTGAGCTTCCAGAAGCTTAGATCGCCCCCGTAGGCCACGGCCGGAATGCCGATCACCGTCAGCGTACTGGTCTCGGTGGCAACAACCGACAGGCAAAGCGCCCACCAGGGAAGCGTGCGACTGCCGAGAAAATAATCGACCGCATGACGCTGGCGTCCACCGGCCCACAGCCCAAGGGCAACAGCGCCCAGCAGATAGCCCAGCAGAATGAGATAATCAAGAGGAGTCAGCACGGAAGATCAGGGGCGGAATCGCTGCTGCTGGTCTTCTTCGTAGGCCTTGTAGATGGTCACGACATCCTCCAGCGAACGCTGCAACGCTGCCAACCGCGCCGTCCGTACCAGGCTGACCTCGTCGCTGAGCTGCTGGCTGTCTTTGAGCAGCGCAATGGCCGCGTTGAACACGTACTGCATCATCAGACACACATCCTCTGCCCGCACCCGCATACGCATCTTACTGCTGGTTTATCACGAAGGCTTCTATACAGGGCAAAACCTGTTCCAGCAGCTAATATCGACTTAGCGGCCCATTCTATAAAAAAATCCCCGCCCATGCAAGATGGGTGGGGATTTTCATGCCCAGTGGCGGCGGTTTCTTCAGAAAGTAAACGTCATCATGAGCCAGTATTTCTGGACGTCCATGCTCCAGGCGCGGGCTTCGTAAGCGGCATATTTTACCAGTAGTGAAAGATTTGGCGTAAGCACATAGCCGGCCATCAAGTTCAGTTCGCGGCCGTAGGCTATCTCGCCGTCATCACTGGCAAAGTCATGATAGACGCCTGTCGCCTGCACACGCCCTCGACGCACACTCAGCAAGGCGTATAGATCGCGAAGGCCCTGTGGGGGCGTACTTAAGAAACGGTCGGCCCATCCCTGAAAGGCATGCAGCGTAGCCAAAGGCGTACTGAACGCCACCCCGTTGTCGCTTGTAAAGAGCTCCAACCCGCCCGCGGCCAACACCAACCAGCCTTGCTGCCGCATGGTCAGCTCCAGCAGACCGTGCGCGTACTGTACGGCAAAATCGTTCGGATTGTCACGGTAGTCCATCTGGTAGGCATACTCGCCCGTGTAACGCAGCGTCAGTCGGTTGGCAAGTGGCCGACTGCCTTCCAGACGGATCCCGTAGGTCTGCACCGAGCGCGCCGCACTGGCCGTTTCTTCGTAGCCGATCCAGTAGCCATAGGCCACCACGCGGGCAACACGCCAGCCTGTGTACGCCAGGTGTAGCAGGGGCGCCGAGAGCCGCTGCTGCTCCGAAAGCACGTTCTGCACGCGCCACAGGTAGGCGCCATCGATCGTCAATCCAGGTAGGGGCTGACTACTTGTCAGCGCGACCGCATCATAGGTCTGCTCAAGCTGGCGCCAGCCCACATTACCGATAAAACGGTGGTTGTCGTAAGTGATCCGCTGACGCCCCACCCGCAGGCGCGTCTGCGCAATCAGGTTCGCCTCCAGCCAGAGCTGGTTCAGTTCGGTCTTTTCTGGATCGGCCACCGTGGCATATTGCGTGCGACCGTTACGCAGGCTGTTGTAGCGGTCGGCGCCCACCGCTTGCAATCCTTCGACCTCTGCATAAGCCCGGAAGCCCGCAAGCGTGGGCGTTGCGTATCCTACGCGCAGCCGTAACGTCGAGGCACGCGCCGTCTCCTTGCCCGTCTCATCCACCAACTCATAACGGTAGCGGGCGTCCAGCCGCATCTGTCCCCAGGCGCCCTGCACCCGGATCGTATCAGCCGGGGCATTGGCCTGCACAGCGCTAGCCCACACCAGCCCTAACCCTAATGCAAATAATGCCAAGCGTTGCATAACACACTGCAATTTCTGTGATAGAATTGATTATTAGGACACCTTTGTCTCAATAACAAAATACAGGGTATTCCAGGCAATTGAGGCGTGTAAAGACTCGCTCAGAAATACATCAAAAAATGGTATAGCAAGCCCTTCTTCAGGCTACCGACGCACCCGCAACACCAGGCCTGCCATCCAGACATCGCGCGCCGTCGCAAAAAGTTGATGGATACTCAGGCGCCCGCCCACCCCAAACGCTCCGACCGGGATAAACACGGCCAGGCCCCCCTAAGCCCGGCCTCCACACGTTGCCAGGAACTGACAACAGAATGGTCCGAGACGCACCATGCCACACAGAAAAGTGGTTCTTTTTAAGGCATCTCTGTCCAGGCAATCCCCAGACCGCCCGAAATCTCTACCTGCAGGAAAGGACTCAGATTTGGTTGGACGTACAGGCGCACGTATCCGTCGAGTTGGGTCATGGGGAAGCGGTCGCGCCCCAGCTCCTGTCCTCCCTGTGCGAGCAGACCTATCTCGTGTGCTTCGAGGGTCTCGCTCAGGCGTCGCATGAAGCCCAATCCAAGCTGAATGCCGTGCCGCGGCGAAGCCGGCCATCCCAGCAGGATGCCTGTGTAAAAGCCCGATCCTTCTCGCGTGTGAATCCACCGGCGGCCGACCTGCCATTCCATCCAGACCGTGGCCGTTGTGTCTGAAGGTGACGCCGGGAGCGCCAGCAGCAAAATCAGTATCACCAGCATGTTTTTTATTTTTTAATGCACGTGCAACCGCGCCCCACCTCCGTCGAAAGTAAAGTACGCCTTCACCATAACTGAAAGCAAGTATAGTTAGGCAAAAGCATCATCGAGCTTCCCATGGAGGCGTTCCATCAGCGCCAGCGCTACAGCCAGAAGCACGTGGAGCGTCCACTACTTCATTCCCAGCAATCGCAACAGGCCGTCTTCGTCGAGCATCGGGATACCAAGTTGGCGGGCGCGGTCGTACTTACTGCCCGGGTTCTCCCCCACGACCACGTAGTCCGTGTTACGGCTGACGCTGCTGGCCACGCGGCCACCGGCGCGTTTGATCAGCTCCTCGGCTTCTTTGCGCGTGAGGTGAGGCAAGGCGCCCGTCAGGACGAACGTCTTCCCTCGCGCGGGGCTTGCGGCCGCCGGAGCTTCCTCAGGGAATCGCTGCGTGTTGACACCCTGTTCTTTCAGTTCTTTAATCAGGCGCCGATTGTCTTCGACGCGAAACCAGTTCGCAATGCTTTCGGCCGTAATGGGTCCCACGCCTTCAATGGCAGCCAGCTCCTCCATTGTAGCCGCGGCCAGTTCGTCGATCGACGCGAAGTGCTGCACGAGCAACTCGGCGGTCGTCTTGCCCACGTGTCGGATGCCTAGCCCAAAGAGTAGCCGGCTCAGCGGCCGTTGTTTCGACGCTTCGATGGCCCGGAGCAGGTTGCGCGCGCGCGTCTCGGCAAAGCCTTCCAGTTTCAGCAGGTCTTCCTGCCGGAGTCGATACAGGTCCGACAGCCGCCGCACCAGACCCGATTCGACCAATTGCCGGGCCACCTGGCTGCCCAGGCTCTCAACGTCCATGGCGTCGCGGCTGGCAAAATGCTCCAGCCGTCGCACAAACTGCGCCGGACAGTCGGAGGCTACGCAGTAATAGTCGGCTTCGCCAGGCAGGCGCACCAGTGGGCTACCGCACGATGGGCATCGTTCGGGCATATGCCAGGGCTGTTCGTTGCCCGTGCGCGCTTCAACAACGGGACGCACCACCTGCGGAATCACATCACCGGCCCGGATCACTACCACCAGATCGCCAATCCTGATATCGCGGCTGCGCACGTAGTCTTCGTTGTGGAGCGTGGCCTGCGAGACCGTCACACCGCCGACCTCAACGGGTTCCAGAACGGCCACCGGCTTGACCACGCCGGTGCGTCCTACGCTGACCATAATGTCCAGCAGGCGCGTAATGGCCTCACGAGCCGGGAACTTGGAGGCCACCGCCCAGCGTGGTGCGTTGGAAATGGCGCCCAGGAGCACCTGCCAGGGCCGGTGGTCGATTTTCAGCACAACGCCGTCGATCTCGTAGTCCAGCGCGTCGCGGTGCTCGGTCCAGTAGCGGCAATAGTCCAGCACCTCTTCCAGGTGCTCGAATCGGCGGGCATGTTCGTTGACCGGAAAGCCCAGTCGTCCAAGCCACTGCAGCACCTCATACTGGCTGTCGGGCACTTCGGCCCCTGCGACGGGTCCGATGCCGTAGGCGAAAAAGCTCAACGGCCGTGAGGCGGTCACCTGTGGATTGAGCTGACGGACACTGCCGGCTGCCGCGTTACGCGGGTTAGCAAAAGGTCGTTCGCCCCGGGCCTCCAGTTGCTCGTTGAGTTGCTCAAAGTCGCGCTTACGCATGTACACCTCGCCCCGCACTTCCAGCCGCGCCGGAGGCAGCCCAACCGATGGATCGACAGGGATACGCAGCGGAATGGCTGGAATGGTACGGACGTTCTGCGTGACGTTTTCGCCTTCGATGCCGTCGCCCCGCGTGGCGCCTACGGTCAGCACACCGTTTTCGTAGGTCAGCGCCATGGCCAGCCCGTCGATCTTCAGCTCGGCAGTGACGGCCGGCTGCACGGAATGGCCGAGGCGCTCAGCCAGCATCCGGCAGCAGCGTTCGTACCAGGCGCGCACCTCTTCCTCACCCAAGGCATTGTTAAGCGAAAGCAGGGGTTCCGGATGACGCACTTTTTCGAAACGCGCCAGCGGCGGCCCACCTACGCGCTGCGTGGGCGAGTCGGGCGTGACCAACTCTGGAAAGCGCGCCTCCAACTTCCGAAGGGCCTGCATAAGTAGGTCGTAGTCCGCATCCGGAATGAGCGGATGGTCCAGCACGTAATAGCGATAGGCGTGCTGGTTGAGCACTTCCCGGAGCCGGGCGGCCAGCACCTCGGCCTCTTTGCGCGTGATGCGTTCCAGGTCGCGCTGCCGTACGGTTTGCAAAAGATCGAGTGTGGCTTCCAGCAGGCGCGCTTCGGCGGTTTGCGGTGCAGTGCGCGTTTCCATGGTGTGCGCAGGTTTTGCTGCTACTGGATGCTTCGTGCCAGCGAATCCAGGTAAGCCTGCAATTGCTCCCGGGTGATGACGATGCGGCCCTGCGCGTCCCGACGGTCGGTGGGATACAGCTGGCCGTCCAGCCGCAATTGAATATCGTCCAGCTGGTCTTCGAGAATGATGCGTTCGGTAAACCGAAATTGCATCGAGTCGCCCTGTTCGATCCAATAAGGCCGGCGGAGATCACGATCGACCCGAATACGGATAGGATCGACCTTATCAAAAGCGGCAATCACCGTAGCCGTGATCGTATCGCCCAGCACAGGTACCTGAACGGCTGGTGTTTCCTTTGGGCGCATGGTATCAACCGCGGTAGCCGTGGTAGTTATTGTATCTACGGGCAGCGGTTCAGGAGGTGGTTGGGGTACCGGTCGCAGCAGATACCAGATGCCTGCGGTCACCATGGCCACCGCGATAACGGCACCGACCCAGGCCTTCCAGCGCGAAGGGCGCTCCAGACGTTCCAGGCCCCCCGGAGCAGACACCAGTGGCAGCGAGGATTCAGGCACTTGAGGCGGTTTACTGTCGGGCGCAGCTTCTGGTGTCGACGCTTCGTGCGGTGCCGTTTGTGGTTCTGCCTCGAGGAGCGGTTCTTCGCCAAGAAATTGGACGGCCAGCTGGTTGCGATAGCTGCCCTCGAAAGCCAGCTCCACCGCTTCCAGTACTACGGCCGGGTCGACTCCAATGGCGCTCGCGTAGGTCCGGGCAAATGAACGCAGATAAACAGGGTTATAGCGTTCGTGATCGTAAAGGGCTGTGCGCTCGAAGTGCTGCAGCAACTCCAGCGCGATTTTGGTTTCGTTGTGGATGTCTTGTAGCGAGCGCTTCTGCTTTTCCCGGATGCGCCGCAGGTCGCGGGCCAGACGGCGCATGCTTTCCAGGACTGCCTGTTCACGCATGATGCGGCGCGTTTGCCAGCAAATATCCGGATTGAGCCAGTATTGGACCCAGGCGATGCTTCCGTGTTTCGTCAGCTGCCTTCGGCGGAGGCTTTGACAAGCCAGCCACTTTTTGCAAACGCGCCCTACCGATTCGGACCGATCCGCCCCAGCATCGGGAACAGAAGCCGAATTTCATCCTCACTGGGTTGGTGGCCGTACTCGCAGATCTCGAACACCTCGACATGCTGAGCTTGCGCGGCCACTTCCGGATCGTACCAGCGCATCAGGGCCAGCCGGACCTCCTGCGTGATATTGGGCCGAAGCCACTGGGTCCGTAGCCACTCCCGACGGGCGGCCGAGTCGGCCGGCACCTCGGCCAGGCGCCCGTCGATCCATGGCAGCCATTCGTAGAACTGCGAGACGTGCGCGTCGAGCGCATCGAGCTTACGCTCGATCACGCTATCGATAATCACAGCAATGTCGGGGGTGAACGGATTGGGTTTTTTGAAGCGATCGCTCAGGTAGAGGAAGACCGGGTTATGTGCGAGCGGCGGCGTGTCGGGCACGACATTGGGCACCATGACCAGATAGGCGGCATCCTGCACAAGCTGGCCGGTATAGCGATGGTCTGGATGGTAATCGTTGGGCCGGGGCGCAAAGACCAAGTCGGCCTGCCACTCGCGAATCTTGCGAATGATCTGCTTGCGGACTTCCAGCGAGGGGACCAGCTCGGCGTCGTGATGGTCGAGCACCTCATATGCAGCAATGCCCAGCCGGCGAGCCGCCTCTTCGGCCTCGGCCCGCCGGCGTTTGGCCAGGACCCCACCTCCCTGGGCGTAGTGGCCGGCATCGCCGTTCGTGACCGAAAGGAATTTCACCTGGTGGCCCATGGCGGCATAAAGCGCCGCCGTGCCGCCCATTTTGACCTCGCAGTCGTCCGGGTGCGCGCCAATGCATAGAATGCGCAGGGGCCTGACCGACTGAGCCTGCACGGATACAACCATTCCCAGAATCAGAATGCCTATCAGCAGAAGCAGACCAGAGCCATGCATAAGACACTTAGCGTTTGCCCTGCAGGAATTCCTCGACGGTACGCACCAGTTCCTCGCTCCCGATGAACAGGGGGGTGCGCTGGTGCAGCTTCTCCGGCACAATGTCCAGAATGCGCCGATGGCCGTCCGAGGCGCGTCCGCCCGCTTGCTCCACGATAAAGGCCATGGGATTGGCTTCGTACATGAGCCGGAGCTTACCCTCTGGGTTTTTCTTTGTGGCCGGATACATGTAAATACCGCCCTTGAGCAGGTTGCGGTGGAAGTCGGACACAAACGAACCAATGTAGCGCGTCGAAAACGGCCGCCCGGTGGCCTTGTCCTCCTCCTGCGTCCAGCGAATAAAACGCCGCAGCCCCTCCTCGAAAGAGTTGAAGTTCCCTTCGTTGATCGAGTAGATCGAACCGGTCTTCGGAATTTGGATGTTTGGATGCGACAGGATGAATTCGCCGATTGATGGATCCAGCGTGAAGCCGTTGACTCCGTTACCCGTGGTGTAGACCAGCATGGTAGATGAGCCGTAGACGATGTAGCCGGCCGCAACCTGCTTGCTCCCCGGTTGCAGGGCCGCTTCCAACGTGGGCATGGTGTACTCGTCGGGTAGGCGGTAAATGCTAAAGATTGTCCCGACCGATACGTTCACGTCCACGTTCGAGGAGCCGTCGAGCGGGTCGAGCAGCACGATATAGCGGCCATCGCCTTCGCCGTTGGCACTGAGGGGAATCGCCTCAGCATGCTCCTCTGAACCAATCAGGCAGCACTCGCCTCCCCGCCGAAGTGCCCGCACGAATTCCTCATGCGCCAGCGCATCAAGCTTCTGCTGCACCTCACCGTGAATGTTCACCTTTCCCGTTGTTCCGAAGATGTCCACCAGCCCAGCCCGACGAATGTCGCGGTTGACGATCTTGGCCGCCACGCTGATGTCTCGCAACAACCGTGAAAAGGCCCCTGTCGAATGCGGGAAGCGCTCCTGTTGGTCGATGATAAACTGCTCCAGTGTGATAAACTCTTCAACGACTTTGCGTCTTCGCGTATGCAAGGTTTCCATGGCGAATCGTCGGCTTTGTCTCCAGAAGCGCTTTCTCTTGTAAAATACAAAAATGTCGCGCTGGATTGCTCCCCGAATCTCACAAATTTTAGCGTAGCATGCCCGCTAAGCGGGCCATTACGGCAGCCAGAATTTCAACGGCCCGGTCGATTTCTGCTTCCGTGTTTTTCCAGCCCATCGAGAAGCGCACGGCAGCACTGGCCGTCTCGCGGGGCAGTCCGATGGCGCGTAGCACGTGGCTGGGTTCGACAGCGCCGCTCGTGCAGGCCGATCCGGACGAGACGCACACGCCCTCCAGGTCGAGGTTGAGCAGGAGCATTTCGCCATCGACCGGCTCGCCATGCTGGGGAGGAAAGGCGATGTTGACGATGTGCGGGGCGGCCCGCTTCGGATCGCGCGGTGTGTTGAGCACAAACATTCCCCCCAGCGCTTCGTCCAGTCGTCGAATCAGCCGCTCCCGAAGCTGCCGCAGATGGCTTAGACGCGCCGCTTGCGCTTCGACGGCCAGCTCCAGCGCCCGCGCCATGCCCACGATGGCGGCCACACTCTCAGTGCCGGCCCGCCGCCCCTGTTCCTGCTTGCCGCCTCGCAATAGCGGCCGCAGCTCGATGCCACGCCGCACGTACAGAAAGCCCACGCCTTTGGGTCCGTAGAACTTGTGCGCTGAGGCCGAAAGCAGATCAACGCCCAGCTCATCCACCCGCACGGGCAGCAGTCCCACAGCCTGCACTGCGTCGCAGTGCAGCGGCACATCCCGGCGATGGCACACCTCGGCAATCGCGCGTATGGGCGAGCAGGTGCCCAGCTCGTTGTTCGTGTGCATAATCGACACCAGCCCCGTCTTTTCCGAAAGCGCCGCAGCCACCTGCTCGGCCGTAACGGCGCCATCAGGACCAGGCTGCAGATAGGTGACGGTCGCGCCTTCTTCTTCGAGCGCTTCGGCTGTCCGCAGAATGGCCTCGTGCTCAGCCAGCGATGTGATGAGGTGTCGTCGGGATCCATGCAGCATGCCGCGCAGTGCCAGGTTGTTGGCTTCGGTGCCGCCGCTGGTAAAGACGATTTCGGCCGGCTCGGCGCCAATCAGCGCGGCAATGCGTTCACGACTTTCCTCGATGGCCACCCGGGCCCAACGGCCGAGCTGGTGCACCGACGACGGATTGCCGTAGTGCTCTTCCAGGTAGGGCCGCATTGCCTCCAGCACGCGCCGATCGAGCGGCGTGGTGGCGGCATGGTCCAGATAGATAATTTCCGGCTTCCGCATTGCCCGCGTTTTCCTGTGAACCTCATCGCTTCGAAGGAACGCGGCCGCTGGCGAGCGGATTCCATCCATTGTATTTTACGATCGAACGGAAAGGAAAAAGCAGTGGATAAACTGGTCATCGAAGGCGGCCGTCCGCTCCGGGGCACGATCTCGATTAGCGGCTCGAAGAACACGGCGCTGATGCTCATGGCTGGAGCCCTTCTGGCCGACGGCGTCACCGTGCTGGAAAACATCCCGAATCTGCGCGACATCACGACGTTTTCGCACGTGCTCCGCATTGCGGGGGCTTCGGTACGCTTTGATCCGGAGACCCATGTTATGCGTATCGACGCCACGCGCATCGACTTTCCCGAGGCGCCCTACGAGCTGGTCAAGCAGATGCGGGCATCGTTCTACATGCTGGGCGCATTGCTGGGCCGCTGCGGAAAGGCGCGCGTGTCGCTCCCGGGTGGCTGCGCTTGGGGTCCGCGTCCGGTCAACCTGCATCTGGAGGGGCTGCGCGCCTTCGGTGCCGAGATCGAACTGGACCAGGGCTATGTGGTAGCCCATGCGCCTGGCGGACGGCTGCGCGGTGGCCGCTTTCGGCTCGATCCGCCTAGCGTCGGCGCTACGGTGAACCTGCTGTTGGGGGCCGTCACCGCTCGCGGCAGCTCCTGCATCGAAAACGCTGCCCTGGAGCCCGACGTGGTCGTCTTCGGCCAGGCATTGCAGCAGATGGGCGCACGCATCGAAGGACTGGGCACGCACACCATCGAGGTCGAGGGCGTTGATGCGCTGCATCCTGTGCGCTTCCGCAACTGCCCCGACCGCATCGAGCTGGGCACGTTCATGATTGCAGCTGCCATCGCGGGATTGCCTGGGGACACGATCTACCTGACCAGTGCCGAGCCTTCGCACCTGGGCGAGGCTTTTCTGGAAGCGTTCCGTCGGACCGGCGCTGCCTTCGCCTTCGATGGCGATACGGTGGCTGTCACCGTTCCCGAACGGCTGCAGGCCGTTTCGATCGAGACAGCGCCATACCCGGGCTTTCCGACCGACCTGCAAGCGCAGTGGACTGTTCTGCTCTCGCAGGCCGAAGGGCTCGGCTTTGTGCGCGACACCGTCTATCCCGACCGTTTCAAGCACGTCCCCGAACTCATGCGCATGGGGCTTCAGGCCCATATTACGGGCAACACAGTTTATTTGGAAGGTCCGCAGCGTCTGCAGGGTGCCCATGTGATGAGCACCGACCTGCGTGGAAGTGTCTCGCTAGTGTTGGCAGGCCTGGTTGCCGAGGGCGAAACGCATGTGCTGCGCGTCTATCACCTCGATCGCGGTTACGAAAACCTTGAGGGCAAGCTGTCGGCTGCTGGCATTGCTATTCGCCGCGAAAGCTACGACGAGTTTGCCACCCCTACCCCTGAATCGGCCGACGAGAGCTAATTTGGGGCTTATCATTTTGTTTACCAAGATCTTGCGTCCGATGTCACGTCGTCGTCCCCTCAGATAACTACCTGAACACAGCAACCCGAAGCATTTCTCTCGTCGAAATCTAATCAACAAAACAATAAAAATCAGGAATTTAAAGAAAGTCGTCGGATGCCTGGGGTTTCCGGGGTAACCGGCGATCGACGACATCAGGGGCTTGACATTGCGCTCTGCATCGCTTATAATAGGCCCCAGAGGCTGCTTTTGTCTCGTAAACGACAGGGTTTTAATCGCACCTTTTTGGTATTGAAACTGCGCTCCACCATCCGGTAGCCTGCTGCCTCTAAAGTTCTAATCGCACCTTTTTGGTATTGAAGTGGTGTTCGACGCGGGAACTCGTGGGGTCTATTGTGGTTCTAACTCTACCTTGTTGGTATTGAACATGTGCATTCACGAATCAACGCTAAAAGACAACAGAAGTGATTTTATATCATACTTTTTTAATGTTAAAAATGCAATTGTATTTCACATACGATTAGACATCTGTAATCGTATCCTTTTGGTTCTGAAATAAGTGATATCAGCGGAGCAAGTTTCTAATAACACCTTTTTGGAATTGGGAAACCGCTCTCTTTTGGTACACAAAATTTAGCATTGAATCTTATTCAGAGCACTGCACTCAGCTCTACGCGTAGCGTGTGACGAAACGGAGCTGCCGTGCGCAGACGGCCATGGTAGCCTAGCGTCAGCTCCAAATTGCCCGAAAGCGTCCGCTCCAGCTCCACATCCCAGGTGGCATTCCATCCGGGCGCCAGCCCTTCGGTGAGCAGGTAAGCGGCCAGGCTACCTCCTGTGCCCCACTGCCAGACGTGCGCCGGCTCGAAGCGCAGCCGCATCCGCTCACGACCCGGACGCGCCAGCTCGGCTTCTAAGGGCAGGCGGAGCATCCATACCCGCAGCGGCGGCATGGTCCGGCCATAGGCCACCTCTACGGCCCCGCCTGCCTGCCCACGTCCCATCGCACGTGCCAGGCCCAGCTGCGTCTGGTATCGGTGGAGTCGGTAGGTGCGGCCGCGCAGCCCTTCGCTTGCCTGGTGATCGTGCTGCACTGCGATCTGTACATCCAGCATCCAGTGCTCGGCCACCCGGTAATGCACGGTCAACTGTCCCTGCCGCATGCGCCGCGTCTCGCGCCCAGTAGCCCGCTGAGCCAGCGTGCGCACGCCGACCAGCGTGAGCGTCAGGCTATGGTCCGGATGCCCCCGCCACAGGTAGAGGTCCTGCGTCACGCGCAACTGACCGTCCAGCGTAGCGGTAGTGAGCAAATGGGCCGGATCAAACAGGAGCAGGCGGCCAAGCGCGGGATTCTGCGTGCGGTCGCGCAGCACGACGGTCGCGCGTAGCGAAAATGGCCGGAGCGCCTCCCATCGCCGGCCCGGTGCCAAATCCAGTTGCAGACGCGCTTCTACGGCCGTGGCCGCCGTAAGCGAGTCGGAAGGCACCAACACCCGTTCATAGACGCCTTCATCTGGCAACGCTTCGGGCACAAACTCGTCCACCTGCGGCAACCCGTCGCCATTGAAATCTTCCCAGACGTACTGTCCAAATTCGGGTCCGGTGCGCACGTACACCTCTTGCAACACCGGCGTTCGTTCACTCTGCACGCCATAGCGCCAGTTCAGCCCCAGCAGTTGCCTCGGGCTGCGGAAAAAGCCATCCCAGTGCAGGGCCAGCGTCTGATCCAAGGAGTATCGTGCGGCAAAGCGCGGAGGCGTACGGCGGCGTCGGTAGCCCAGCTCGGCCGTCGTGCCGAAATGCGAGCCCGGCATGTACTGCAGCCGTCCCTGCAGCGTCCAGATACGTCCGGAGGGAAGACGCCGTCCCCGCCATACGTCGGCTTCCCGCCTTAAGGCCAGCGACACATCGGCCTGCAGTGCCGGACGCTGCCAGGCAAGGCCCGGACGCACTTCCAGGTAGAGGGGCGAATCGGCATGCAGGCTGTCGGCCCGCAGTGCCTGCTGGCGGCGGTCTTCGTGCAGTGCCGCGAGGTAAGGCGTCAGACCAGCCCCCAGCGGTACGGACAAACGGCCTTCCTGGCGGATCCATCGGCCGCGTTCACCAGCCACCTCATGGCGACTTTGAATCAGCGTGCCGTCGTAGCGAAGTTGCGCGCCAGCCTCGCGCCCCAGCGTTAGCCCAAACGCCTGGCGTACGCCCCGGAACTGACCGGGTCGCAGCAGACGTCCCAGTTCCAGGTCGATGGCCACCGATTGGCTTGCCTTCCAGACCAGGTGTGCTTCGTCGGCCGTCTCCGCCACAGGCTGCACAAAGGCCCCGCTGTTTTCGGCCAGATCACGTACGTCCAGGTTCCAGCGACGGGCAAGCTCGACAGGCTGAATCCGGCTGAAAGCGGCAAAATGCGCATCAAGCTGACGGCGCTGCAGCTGCGCCGTCAGGCGTCCGACCGGCAGCAGGAGCGAGTCGATTTGAAAGAAAAGCCGATAGGCAGCGGCCTGGTCGTCGGCCGCATTCAACGGCGAAAGGCGGTTGGCATCGTAGCGGGAGCGGGCCCACTCGCCGCCGAGCGTCCAGCCCGGTCGCGGATGTATGCCGGCCCGCAACCCAACCAGGCCGTGCAGCACCGGCGTAGGCAGTAGGCGTACAGGCTCGTAGTCCCCCTGGCCGGGTCCTCGGTAGACGTACACGATGCCGTTGATGGTCTGCCCGGCGCGCACGTAGCGCCCGCGTCCCGTCCCTACCTGACTGAACGTGACGCGGTAGACCGGCGTGCCGGGCGGTGGCGCGCTCGTCAAGGCTACGTAAACCGTGTCGGTCACACCGTCGGGCAGCTCCCGCACCTCGCGTATGTAGAGCACGTAGGGAGCTTCTGGGTCGAAAGGCACCTGTTCGGCCCCCGAGCGGACAGCCAGTCCGTCGCCGGCCTGGCGGAGCGCCAGGGAGTCGGCGCGCGTCAGACTAAACGTTTCGCCAAAACGGGGCCCGTCGGCCTCCCGAAGCGCAGCCACCTCCAGAAAAGCCATCGGACGGCTACGGCCCAGTTCTAAGCGTGCCTGCGCGGCAAGCAGCGCGCGCGTGCTACTCCCCGTTGTGTATTCGAACTCCACACTGATGCGACGCTCGGCCGTCATCAGATGGCGCGGAGTAAAGGTCAGTTCACCCGTTGCATAATCGATCACATAGTCGGGGCCACGGTTGAGCAACCGGCCGTCCAGGTAGACGCGTTCGGTGCCCGGCAGTACCAGCACGAAGGGTTCGCCAGCCGCGCCCCTGAGCCGGTAGGGTCCCTGCACACCCTCGACGGGCACGATCGTCTGTCGCCGGTAGGTGCCTTTCGAGACAGCGCCCGAAGCCCGGATCGTCAGGCTTCGGACCGGCCCCGCGCCCGGTAGTTGGGCCGACAGCAGTGCTCCCTGCAACTTGCGCTGCACGCCAAAGAACGTCCCCTCGCCCAGCGTCAAGTCGTAGTCGCCCAGTTGCACGTGGCCGCTCCGGGTTTGTAGGCGCACGTAGATTCGATCGAATTCGCGCAGCCGCTGCGTGGTCCCTTCTGGGCTGAGCGGTACGTCGGCATCGCTGAGCATCGCCTCCAGCGTAACGCCTTCGGCCACCTCGCCGCTGAGTTCGAGCTGAAGCGCCGAGGCGATGGACACGTCCTGGCGATTGCCCGTTACGATGCCTCGCGTGATACGCCCGCGCGGCTGCAGCCCGAAAGCAAACGGCGAAGTAGTAACCGATGCTTTCGCTTGCGGCGGATCGGTTGAGGGCTCAAAGACAGGGGGAAGCGACCGGGCTCGATATAGCTGATAGACCGGCGGCACGTTCAGCGCAAGCGTGCGATAGGCTGCCACAAGGCGATTGCCCTGCAGGCTGTCGGCCAGCACGAGCACCCCCTGCACGGCATCCAGTCGATAGGCCGTGCTGTCGAGCGGCTGATCGTCGAGCCAGAGTTGCACTGTACGCGGCAGCATGAAGGGCCGGAGCACAAAGACGCGCGTTGTGCCCACCTGCAGCGTATCCTGCCAGGCGACCGTCCCCGGAAAAGTTTGCCCGCGGGCCGGCGCGATCATTCCCAGCAGCAACACCCAGCCGACCAGCCCTGGCCAACGGCGCACGGCGATTTTCGGTTCGTTCTGGAATGGTGGTTTACCCTTCTCGTAACCCTGCGCCCATGTACGTGGCAGTCGGTTCAGGATGGCTGCTTACGGGGAATATCGTAATTTGCAAGAAGATACTTCAAGAAGCCTTGGGAGCCGTACTGGTCGGCATGCATGTTGTCCACCGTGGTGTTTGTTCACAGAACTGCTTACCTGATTGAACCCGCAAGCCGTCATTCCGATGATGAGGATCGATGTTGGCGAACAGGCCCTAAAGGCTGCCGAACAGCACATTCAGGAAAACCTCCGGTTTCTCCAGGCGCACGTCCGCAGCCTGAAGGATCGCATGCGGGCGCTGCGCAAGGCCGACATGCTGACGCCCCGCCGCAAGTACAAAATTGTGGCTGAGATCCTGAGCACCACAGCCTACCTGCGGCCGGGCGTCGACAACTGAGCGCGGTAGAGGCGCTTCTGCGACAGCAGCCAGCCACTTTTCCCCTGCCAGACCATCCCCACCACGTCAAACAGAAGGCGGCCCACGGTTTCCAGACGTCCACCGGGCAGGTAGCGCACAAGCCAGCGATCAACTGCCAGCCAGAGCGTGTCGCCATGTGCAGCCAGGGCCTGAGGGGTGCCGGGTAACGTTGGTGTCCAGATCCGTTCGAAGGTGCCTAATCGGTCGTAGGCAAGCACCACACGCTGCGCGGCATCGGCAATCAGCAGCCGGTCGTCCGGTCCAAGCGCAAGGGCTGTGGGTTGTTGCAACATGCCGTCGCCCACTACGTCCCAGCCCCCGTCGGGTCCACGTCGCCAGAGCCGCCCCCCTGCTGCATCCAATACAAAAAGCCACCGGCCTAGCTGACGCACAGCGATCGGATTGAGGTTCTCCGGAAGGGCCACGATTTCCAGGGGCATCCCTGCGCGGGTGAGCCGTTGCACGCGTCGGTTGCTGACCTCAGCCACCCAGCACGAAAGGCCGGCTCGGGCATCGATGGCAACCGGCCTGTCGAAGCGCCCCGGCGTACTGCCGGGTCCGCCCAGTTCTTCCTGGATGCGACCGTCGGGCGTGAGCCGGACCACCACATGCCGGGCCGCATCGACCACATAAAGGCGCCCGGTAGGATCGATGTCCAGCGCGCGGGCGTCAACGAAGGTTGCCTGCGGTTCCAGCTGCAGCGTATCGGACGTCTGCGCTGCGGCCAGCGAAGCACCGAGCAGCCAGCAGACGGCCCACCGGCTATAGTGAGCTGACCGTTGCCAGCCGCGCCAGCCCTTTCTGCCCGATGTCACGGCGGAAATATTTCCCCTCAAAGTGGATGGCTTTGGCGGCCTCGTAGGCGCGCTGAATGGCTGCGGCCAGCGTATCGGCCACAGCCGTCACGCCCAGCACGCGACCGCCGGCTGTTAGCAGTTTGCCGTCATCTGTGCGCCGCGTGCCGGCCTGGAAGACGACCACATCAGGCATCGCCTCGGCTTGCTCCAACCCTTCGATCGGCAGGTCCGTCCGATAGCTGCCCGGATAGCCCTCGGCGGCCAGCACCACGCAGGCAGCCGCACGGCGTACAGGTGGCACTGCAAGTCCAGCCACCTGGCCAGACGCCACGCGATCAAAGACCTCCACCCAGTCCACTTCGGCCACCGGCAGCACCACCTGCGCTTCGGGATCGCCCAGGCGGCAGTTAAACTCGACCACCTTCGGACCTTCGTCGGTGATCATCAACCCGCAGTAAAGCACGCCCTGGTAGGGATGCCCTTCGTTGATCATGCCGGCCAGGACAGGCTCAACGATCTCGCGGGCCACCCGCTCCAGTACGGCATCGGTCACCACCGGGGCTGGGGCATAAGCACCCATGCCACCTGTGTTGGGTCCTGTGTCGCCTTCGCCGATGCGCTTGTGGTCTTGCGCCGGTGCCAGCAGCACGTAGTCGCGGCCGTCGGTCAGCGCAAAGACGCTGGCTTCTTCGCCTTCCATGAACTCCTCGATGACGACCTCATGGCCGGCCTTGCCCAGGCCGCCTTCTTCCATCATCCAGCGCAGCGTTCGGCGGGCCTCCTCCCGCGTGGCACACACGACGGCACCCTTGCCGGCCGCCAGCCCGCTGGCTTTCACCACAAGCGGCTCCGGATGTCGGTCGATGTAAGCCAGGGCCTCGTCTAGTTGCTTGGCAGAGAACGTCCGGTAGGCGGCCGTTGGGATGCCATGGCGCTGCATGAAAGCCTTGGCGAACGCCTTGCTCCCTTCCAGGCGGGCGGCGGCTGCCGATGGTCCCACCACGCGTGCCCCCTCAGCCCGTAGTGTGTCGGCCACGCCTTCGACCAGCGGCTGTTCCGGTCCGACCACGATCAGCTCGATGCCCACGTCGCGCACCAGCTTGCGCAGGTTGGCCGCATCATTGGCCGCAATCGGCACGTTCGTGCCCAGCGTGGCCGTGCCGGGGTTGCCCGGCGCAATGAACAGTTCTGGACGCTGCGGACTTTGCGCCAGCGCCCAGGTGATTGCATGCTCCCGTCCGCCACCTCCAAGCACTAAAATTCGCATGGCTTCATTTCACTGGTTGATGATCAGGCAGGGCCCGGCGCTAACCCTGTGGGCTATTGGGAGTTTCCGGCGGGTCGTAAAACGGATTCCGTTCGGGCCGCACCTCGCCACGGTAGATGGCGCTGTATTCCAGATAGTTCTGCGCGTAGCGGGCGATTCCGGCCACTTCCTCGTTGGTAAGCGTGCGCACCACGCGTCCCGGCACGCCCAGCACCAGCGAGCGCGGGGGCACCTTCATGCCAGGCGGCACGAGCGCCCGGGCGCCGATGATCGTGTCGGGCCCGATAACTGCCCCGTCGAGCACCACGGCACCGATGCCGATCAGCACGTTCTCCTCCACGGTGCAGCCATGTAGCACGGCGCCGTGTCCAACCGTCACGCGCGGCCCGATGCGTGTGGGAGCCATCCCACGCGTAACGTGAATGATCGCGCCGTCCTGAATATTCGAGGCTTCGCCAATCCGGATCCAGTTCACGTCGGCCCGAACGACGGCGCCGTACCAGATGCTGGCGTAGGGCTCCAGCGTCACATCGCCGATGACCACCGCATTGGGGGCAATAAAATTGGTGGCGTCAAAGCGGGGATAGGCTCCCAGAAAATCACGAATCATGGCGTTCCACAAGTCGCTTGAGTTCGTCAAGCAGCAACAACGCCTCAATAGGTGTCATGCGGTTGGGATCGATCCGACGCAGCCGCTCTTTGAGTTCTTCAGCCACCGGATCGGGTTCGGGTTGTGCAAACAGCGAGAGTTGGAAGGCTGAGGTGTCGGCGGGGATGCGGGCGCGGCGGGCTGCGCGCACCAAACGCACGGCTTCGCCGTCGCCGGCCGGTGCCTCGACCACCAGGTGCTGCGCCTCCAGGTGGCGCAGAATCTCGCGGGCCCGTGCAATGACCGGCTCGGGCAATCCAGCCATGCGGGCCACCTCGATACCGTAAGAGTGATCGGCTCCGCCTGGCACCAGCTTGTGCAGGAAAATCACCTTGCCATCGTGCTCTTCGACCTGTACGCGGTAGTTTTTCACGCGCGGGAAGCGCTCGGCCAACTCGTTCAGTTCGTGATAGTGTGTGGCGAACAGCGTGCGGGCGGCCACCGAGGGCGTCTCGTGCAGGTACTCGACGAGCGCCCAGGCGATCGACAGCCCGTCGAACGTAGAGGTGCCCCGCCCCACCTCGTCGAGCAGAATCAGCGAGCGGGGCGTGGCATTGTTCAGGATGTTGGCCGTTTCGTTCATTTCAACGAGAAACGTGCTCTCGCCAGCGGCCAGGTTGTCCGAAGCCCCTACGCGCGTGAAGATGCGATCGACGATCCCGATGCGGGCACGGCGGGCCGGCACAAACGATCCAATCTGCGCCAGCAATACGATCAGGCCGGTCTGACGCAGCACCACGCTCTTGCCGGCCATGTTAGGGCCTGTAATGATCAGGATCTGCTGCGTGTGCGTGTCGAGGTAGATGTCGTTCGGGATGAAGGGTTCGCCGGGTGGCAGCGTACGCTCGACCACCGGATGGCGGCCTTCCTCGATGAGGAGTTCAGTTCCTTCGTGCAGCTCTGGCCGCCTGTAGCCGTAGCGATCGGCCACCTCGGCCAGGCTGCAGAACACGTCGAGCATGGCCAGCAGCGACGCGTTGAGTTGCAACTCAGCCGTTGCCTCAGCCACTTCCAGACGCAACCGGTTGAACAGCTCGGCTTCCAGGCCGACGATTTTCTCTTCGGCTGAAAGGATTTTTTCCTCGTATTCCTTGAGCTCCGGTGTGATGTAGCGCTCGGCGTTGACCAGCGTCTGCTTGCGGATGTAGTGCGGCGGGATTTTGTTGCGGTGCGTGTTCGTGACTTCGATGTAATAGCCGAACACCTTGTTGAAGCCCACCTTGAGCGATGGGATGCCTGTGCGCTGGATCTCCTGCTGCTGGAGGCGGGCGATGAAGTCTTTGCCGGAGCGTGCAATCTCGCGCAGCTCGTCCAGCTCAGGGCTAAATCCGTCGCGGATTACGCCGCCGTCGCTTAGCGAGGCCGGTGGATCGTCAACGAGCGCCTGGCGGATGCGTTCGACCACCTGGGAGCAGAGCGTGAGCTGTTCGGCCAGCCGGCGCAGCGTGTCGCAGGAGACGTCGGTCAGCGCCTGCTTGATGGGTGGAATCTGTTCGAGCGTCAGTCGCAGGTGCATCAGGTCGCGCGGTGTGGCGCGTCCGGTGCAAACGCGAGCGGCCAGTCGCTCCAGGTCGCCCACCTGGCGAAGCTCTTCGCGCAGGCGCTCACGCAGCCGACGGTCGCGCACGAGCGCCTCGACGGCGTCCAGGCGCTTTTCGATCTGGCGCACATTCTTAAGCGGCCGCAGCAGCCAGCGTCGGAGCAGCCGCCCGCCCATTGGGGTGAGCGTCTCGTCGAGGATCTGCACAAGCGAGCCTTCTTGCGTGCCGTCCTGCAGCGAGGCGACCAGCTCCAGGTTGCGCTTCGTCTGCGGATCGAGCACCATGTATTCGTCGGTGACGTAGCGCGTCAGCCGACGCACGTGAGGCAGGCGGCCTTTCTGCGTCTCGCCCAAGTAGTGCAGCGCTGCTCCAGCCGCCCGGAGTCCCAGCCGCAGGTCATCGACCCCAAAGCCCTTGAGCGAGTGCGTCTTGAAGTGCCGGAGCAGCACCTCGTAGGCATAATCAAAGCTGAAGACCCAGTCTTCCTGTGGCGTCACGACAAACGAAAGCCCCCGGATCTGCTGTAACCGATCGCGCTGCCGCTTGTCGACGAGCACCTCGGCCGGCTGGATCGTCTGCAATAGATCTTCCAGACGATGCGCCGGCACTTCCGTCACCGAGAACTCGCCCGTTGAAGCATCCAGAAAGGCAAAGCCAATGTGGTTGCGTTCATTGCGCTCGGTGCCCCAAACCACAGCAGCCAAATAGTTGGCCCGCTTGGGGTCGAGCAGGTGCTCGTGAAACGAGACGCCCGGCGTGACGACCTCAACGACGTCGCGCTTGACAACCTTGCGGGCAAACTTGGGATCTTCGAGTTGTTCACAAATGGCCACCCGATAGCCGGCCCGTACCAGCTTCGGCAGGTAGTTGTCCAGCGCGTGATGCGGGAAGCCTGCCAGCGGCACGTCGGCCGCCTGGCCGTTGGCGCGTTTGGTCAGGGTGATGCCCAGTACCCGGCTGACGATGTGCGCGTCTTCGTCGAAGGTTTCGTAGAAGTCCCCCATCCGAAATAGCAGGATGGCATTGGGATAGCGGGACTTGATCTTGTAGTACTGCCGCATGAGCGGCGTCTGCCCCTCCTGCTTATCCGCTCCCTTAGAAGCCATAGGTTTGCTGGCCGGTTCAATTCGGCAGGCTTTCGTTGCATTAAAGGTACCAACGCCGGCCTGCCTCATGCAACGACGATTACTCGGAACTCAGGCGCCAACCGATCCGTTGTTTTTGGTGGTTGCTTGAAGGACTAGCAAATATTTTTTTAACTTTGATCGGAAGCGTTTCCAACCCGGGATTGCTATCATGAACGACGAAGCCATTCTGGAAGCCGAATTTCAGGCGCGCATCGATGCGGGCGAAAAGATTGAGCCGCGAGACTGGATGCCCGAGCGCTACCGGCGCCAGCTCATCCGCATGATGTCGCAGCACGCCCACTCGGAAATCGTGGGGATGCTGCCCGAAGGCAACTGGATCACCCGCGCGCCCACGCTACGCCGCAAGATGGCCCTGCTGGCCAAGGTGCAGGACGAAGCCGGCCACGGCCTCTACCTCTACAGTGCCACCGAAACGCTGGGCATCGATCGCTACCAGCTCATTTGCGACCTGCTCGAAGGCCGGGCCAAATACTCGAACATTTTCAACTACCCCACGCTCACCTGGGCCGACGTGGGCGTCATCGGCTGGTTCGTCGATGGCGCAGCCATTGTCAACCAGACCATGCTGGCCAAGTCATCCTATGGGCCCTATGCGCGGGCCATGATCCGTATCTGCAAAGAAGAGGCCTTCCACAAGCGCCAGGGTTATGAGATCTGCGTGACGCTGGCGCAGGGCACGCCTGAGCAACGTCGGATGCTGCAGGACGCCATTAACCGCTGGTGGTGGCCCACGCTCATGATGTTTGGTCCGCCCGACGACCAGTCGCCCAACAGCGCCGAACTGCTACGCTGGAAAGTCAAGCGCAAAACAAATGACGAACTGCGTCAGCACTTCATCAACATCACTGTGCCGCAGGTGCTAGCGCTGGGGATGACGATTCCTGATCCGGAGCTGCGCTACGACGAAAAAACAGGCAACTGGCTGATCGGGCCGATCGACTGGGATGAATTCTGGCGGGTAATCCGCGGCCATGGCCCCTGTAATCGCGAGCGGCTACAGGCCCGCCGCAAGGCCCACGAAGAAGGGGCCTGGGTTCGCGAGGCCGTCCAGGCTTACGCCCGCAAACGTCAGCAGCAAGCCGCACCAACCACTGCCGAAGTAAGCCATGGCTGAAATGGAAAACGGTATGCGGTTGTGGGAAGTGTTCGTGCAGCCACGCACAGGAGCGCCCCACGAACACGCGGGAAGTGTGCGGGCAACCCACACGGAAATGGCCCTGCAGCACGCCCGCGATGTGTATGCCCGCCGAGGCCCGGTCGTCAGCATCTGGGTGGTCCCTACCGATGCGATCTACGCTACCAAACCGGGAGATGAAGGACCGTTCTTCGACCCGGCCGAAAGCAAGCCCTATCGGCATCCTCTCTTCTACAAGGTGCCTCACGGGGTAAAAAATATCTGAGTCCCTTCCTATGAACCTCGAAACGCTTGACAACGCGCTGCGCCCGGCGCTGTTTGAATATTTGCTTCGCCTGGGCGACGATGCGCTGATCCTAGGTCATCGACTCTCGGAATGGTGCGGCCATGGTCCTTATCTGGAAGAGGATATTGCACTGGCCAACCTGGCGCTCGACTGCCTGGGCCATGCCGAGGTGCTGCTGACGCTAGCCGGCGCAGTGGAGGGCCGGGGTCGCACGGCCGACGACCTGGCCTTCCTGCGCGATGCGTACGACTTTCGCAACGCCCAGATGGTCGAGCTTCCCCGAGGCGACTTTGCCTTCACGATGACACGGCAGTTTCTGTATGCCACCTACGCCTGCCTGCTCTACGAAGCACTGCAGCAGAGCGCCTTTGAACCACTGCGGGGAATTGCCGCCAAAGTGCACAAAGAAATGCGCTACCATCTGCGCCACAGCAGCGAATGGATGCGCTGCCTGGGCGACGGCACTGAAGAAAGCCACCAACGGGCGCAGCAGGCCCTCGACGCACTGTGGATGTACACGGGCGAGCTGTTTGAAGTGGACGAAACGCTCCGCACGCTCATTGCAGCGCGCATCGCGCCCGACATGGTCGCCTTGCAACCGACGTGGCGCGCGCAGGTCGAAGCCATCATCTGCGAAGCCACACTGACCGTTCCGGAAGATCCCCCCTACATGGCAACAGGAGGGCGACGCGGCCATCACACAGAGCATCTGGGTTATCTGCTGGCCGAGATGCAGTTTCTGCAGCGGGCCTACCCAGGCGCCCAGTGGTAACCTTCCAACCAGGCCGCCAACCATGACCCCGGACGAAATCCGCGAAGCCCTAACCGAAGTGCGGGACCCGGAAATACCGGTCCTGAACATTGTGGAAATGGGCATTGTGCGCGACGTGCGCCTCGAAGGCGAGACGGTGCACGTTGAGCTCACCCCAACCTACACCGGCTGTCCCGCTATGCGCACCATCGAAGAAGCCATCGTGCAGACGCTCCGAGGCCGTGGCTTCCGTGAGGTGGTCGTACACAAAGTATTTCGGGAGCCCTGGACCACCGACTGGATGACCAACGAGGCACGTGAAAAGCTACGCGCCTACGGCATCACCCCGCCTCCACCCCGTGCCGAAGAAGCGCCCGAGCTGATTCCACTGCCCTTCGTCGTGGCGCAGCGCGGCCCGGCGGTCCCCTGCCCCTTCTGTGGCTCCAAACAGACGCGCCAGACCAGCGCTTTCGGCCCAACTGCCTGCAAAGCCCTTTTCTTCTGCGAAGCCTGCCAACAGCCTTTCGAATACTTCAAGGCGATCTGACCTTCAGCCGCAGTGCAAGCATCGGCACATATCGCCGACAGTACCCCGTAGGCTCCATCATAGGCGCACATAGGGGTGCACCCCCATCACGTAAACGGCGGCATGCGCCCCTGAAATCACTTAATCCGGTACCCGCCTTCTTCGTTGGCAAAGATCCAGGCCACGACCTCGCCGATCTCGATTGTGTCGTGCAGGTAGGTGGTACGGGTGATGGAGGCTGTGCCCTGCGTGTGTAGGAACGGCTTGGCGGCCATCATGCGCTCGAAGCGTTCCTGCCAGCGGCGCATGTTCACCGGTCGGAGGTCCACCCAACCTTTGCGCGCCCAGCGGTCGATATCTTCTGACGTAACCGGCACTTCGTCGTAGATACTTTCAGGGATGTTGATGAAGGGTCCCCGGATTAGCTGCCGGCCGTCTGGGGCCAAAATGGGCACGCCGATCGAAATAATCTGATTGCGAAGCGGCGCATCTGTCTCCAGGTAGCGGTAGAGCATATCGGCCACCGTTTCGGCGGGCGTCTGACATACGGCCTTCAGTGTTTTGAAATTGAGCCTGAGCAGATGCGCCTCGTAGAGCAGCTTGGAAAGTTCAGGGGGGCCAAGTTGGCCGAGCGCCACGCTGTGGCCGTGGGACTCCCCTTCGAGTTGGCGTAGCCTCCGGAGCGCTGTATGCCGGAGCACACCTGCCCGATAGCTCGGCATCATTACGTTGCTGTCGATGCCCGCGATGATGTCGTGCCCGGTATTGCTGCCCTTGATCTCGAGCACCACCTGTTCGGCAATTTCTTCAGGGGTGAGGAATTCCATCTGCCCAATGTGCGTGATCGTCTCGAACTCGCCACGGGCGAAGAAGCCGTTCTCGCCTGTGTCGACCCCAGCCATTACCAACTCGCCCTGCTTGGGGTAGCGGCTCTCGTCTTCGCGCAACACCAGCCGATCCTGCAGCGACTCCCGGCGGCCTTCGTAGACGAACTGCGGTCGCCCCCGGCGACGTACCGGCTGAAGCGCCACGCGCCGATAACCGATCATGGCAGCCGGTTTTACTTCCTTAACCAACGGACCACCGGGCGTACGCGCCATCAGAAACAGGAGACCCGTATGGGCAAAGGCCATGGCTGTCTTCATCATAAGCGGCACGCTGGGGCGATCCTCGCTGTGCGTGTAGGGAATGTTCAGCCCCATGCCACCGGTGCCCGTCGTGCCGATCTTTACATAAACGCGCGTGCCCACCTCGCACATAGCCCGGTGCAATAGCCGAATGTGCCGGATGAGCTGCAGCGCCGCCTGCGAGATGAGGAGCGTTTCGACATCGGTGGCCAGCGTCTCGCGAATCGATGGTTCATTGGGCGTCTGCTGAAGCTGACGCAGCACCTCATGTGTCTTGAGGCTTAACGGTTCGACCTCCTGATAGCTGAGCGCAGTCGCTGTGTTCACGCAATCCACAATCACATCGGGCCGGTGCTTGTGGATCATGCGTACCAGCACCGAACGCTCGTAGGCCGCATCGATGTCGCCAAACAGATCCTCATAGAGCGCTTCGCGACAGGCCGGATTGCTGAGCAATTGCTCGCGCGAAAGCTCCCGGAATTCCTCCCGCACGAATACATTGCCCCACTCGCCCGCAAACGCCACCTCAGGAAACTCCTGCTGCACTTCCGCCAGCAGCTCCTCAACCTCTTCGCGCAAGAGGCTGGCCACCACCACTTTTCGGGGATGCAACTGGCGGCTCACCTCGCGCACGATTTGGGAGCCAACGAGTCCGGCTCCGCCCAGCACCAGAAAACTTTCGTTACGTATCATGATCGTCAATATTGTCTGCGATTGATCCTTGCATACAAGAGCTCCCTTCCGTAGCGGAATCCTCTGGCGCTGTTGATCTACGCCTACACCCCGCTCCCCCTACCAGGGGAAGCTGGCCCAATGGGCCTGAGGGGGGTTTGCATCTCACCCTCCCCATGACCCCCTCCCTGAAAGGGAGGGGGAAGTTTGGTGGCTGAAAGCACCCGCACTGCAATAAGCGCAAGCGCCTACACCCACCCCCAACCGCAGCCCACCGAAACCGCTCCCCCTACCAGGAGAAGCTGCTGCGAAGCGGCTGAGGGGTCCCTGTACATCCCTGGCTGCGTCGGATTAGCTAACGGCATGCTCTTTTTGCGCGCCTTTTTATGTTCAAAAAGCGATCAGCGTCTGCATGGCTTCTGCAATCTGCTTCACCCCCGGCACGGTGGCATCCAGCAGCTCCGGGTTGTAGGGAATCGGAATGTCCGGAACGGCCAGCCGCTCGACGGGCGCGTCCAGGTAGGTGAAGGCATCGCGGGCCAGCACGGCAGCAATTTCCGCCCCAAAGCCAGCTGTAAGTGTGTCCTCGTGCACAATCAGACACCGGTTGGTCTTCTGCACCGAATCCAGTATGGTCGTCCGATCCCAGGGTCGCAGCGTGCGCAGGTCGATGATCTCGGCATCCACCCCCGCCGTCTCGGCAGCCTCTTCGCAGCGGTAGACCATGGCGCCCCATGTGACCACGGTGAGCGCTTCACCGGGACGTACGATACGGGCGCGACCGAACGGCAATACGTAGTCGTCGCCGGGATAGGGACGCCGGGCGACTGGGTAGTCCAGCAACAGCCGATGCTCGAAGAAGATGGTAGGATCGAGCGCCCGCATAGCGGCCCGGAGCAGTCCGACGGCGTCTTCGGCATTCGACGGATAGGCCACCTGCCAGCCGATCGCATGTACCCAACGCACCTCGTCGGAAACGCTATGCCATGGATCGCCCACACGGGCAAATCCGCCGGGCATGCGCACTACGATCGGTGCGGCAAAGCGGTTGGCCGTACGCCAGCGGATCGTACCGCAGTTGTTGAGCTGCTCGGTGGCCGGATCTGCGTATTTCCGAAACTGAATCTCCACCACCGGCATCAAACCGGCCAGCGCCATGCCGACGGCCCGTCCGACAATGCCCTCCTCGGAAAGGCTGGTGTCAAACACGCGGGCTTCGCCGAACGCCTCCTGCAGTCCGAGCGTGGCCGTGTGCACGCCGCCCTTCTTGCCCACATCTTCGCCGAAGACGACCAGTCGCGGATTGATGCGCAGCTCATGGGCCAACGTCCGGCGAATCGCCTCCACCATGTTGATGCGCGGCGGCTCCGGTCGGGGTCGGTCAGTGCCCTTCGGAAGCGTCACGCCTTCCGGAGTCATGCCGCCGGCCTGCTGAAGCTCCGGCGTGCCATCGGGTCCCACTTCGGCAAAGGCGTAGCGGGTCACCCGGGACGGATCGGGATCCGGACAGGCAAGCGCTGCTTCCAGGGCCGCCTCCACCTCACGTGCCACCTCCGTCTCCAGCGCAGCCCAGACCTCGGGCGACAGCACCGCAGGCACCAGGAAGGCTCGGAGCGCTGGGAGTGGATCACGCGTCTGTTCGTCCTCCAGCACCTCTGGCGGCTTATAGGCCTGGTTGTCGTGACCGGAGTGGCCCGAAAGCCGGGGCATTGTCAGGCGTAGCAGCACCGGTCCGTCGCCGGTCCGCACGCATTGCACGGCTTCGTGCAGCAGCCGGGCGGCCTCCTCTGGCTGCGCGCCGTCGCCGTCAAGCACCAGCAGGTTCTGAAACGATGCTAGGTTTTTCGCGATGTTGCCGCCGGGCGTCTGCAGTTCGCGCGGGACTGAAATGGCGTAGCCATTGTCCTCAATGTAGAAGAGCACGGGAAGCCGAAGCGTGGTAGCGATATTCAGCGCGGCCCAGAAGCCGTTGGTCGCTACCGACCCCTCGCCGCCATGCACCACCGCCAGGGCCCCCTGGTAAGCGTCCTCCTGAAGCACGTCGCGCCTGTAGCAGATGGCCTGCGCCCAGCCAACGCCCGGCGTGTACTGCGAGCCCACGTCGCCCGCCATGGGTAGCACGGTGGGGCCGCCCCGGCCGGGCAGGTTGCAGACCACCCCCACGTCGCGACCGTCACTGTAGGCGCCTGCCTTGCCCAGCGAGGCGGCCAACGCTTCTTCGGGCGACACGCCCAGCGCCAGCATCAGTGGTCGCGAGCGGTAGTAGGTGCTGACGCCGTCCTTCGGGTGCGTCAGAAGCTGCCCAAGTAGCACCTGCGCCAGCTCGTGCCCCTTCGCCGAAAACTGATAGCGCACCTTGCGTTCAGGAAGCAGGCGCGTCTCTTCCAATTCGTCGAGATAGCGCGAAGTCAGCACCAGACGGGCCACGCGCAGCCAGTCGAAGGCTGCGTCCGGTGTAGCTACCGAAGCCTTTCGGCGCGTTTTGTGTCGTCTGGTCTTGGTGCGCTTTGCTTCTTCATGCATTGCATGCTTAGGATTTATGGGCACGCCGGCGCTCAAGAAAAGCTGTCATGCGCCGGTACTTTTCTTCGTCCTCGAAGAGGATGGCCTGCATGAGGGTCTCCAGGGTCAGCGCCGCGTCGGTGCTCATCTCGGGGGCAGCATTCAGCGCCAGTTTGGCGAAGCGCACGGCCAGCGGACTCGCTTCGGCGATCTCTGCGGCCAGCGCCCGTGCCTTTGTCAGCACCTGATCGTCTGGCACCAAGTAGTTGACCAGCCCGATCGCCAGCGCTTCCGAAGCGTCGATGATGCGTCCGGTAAAAATCAGCTCGCGGGCCCTTCCCATGCCCACCAGGCGAGGCAACCGGTACGTAGCGCCGGCGCCCGGCATAATGCCCAGCCGGACTTCGGGCTGACCAAAGCGGGCGCCCTCGCCGGCCACCCGCAGGTCGCAGGCCATAGCCAGTTCGCACCCACCACCCAGCGCCCATCCCCGCACAGCCGCAATGGTCGGTACCGGAAACTGCTCGATTTCCCGGAACAGGCTGTTGTTGATCCGCTGCAGCGCTTCGGCCCGTCCACGCTCCCGAAGCTCAGCAATATCGGCCCCACTGACGAATGCCTGTCCACCGGCTCCGGTGAAGATCAGCGCACGCACCTCGTCGCGCGCAGCCAGTTGCTCGAGCAACCGGCGCACTTCCTGCACCATCTCCAGGTTAAGCGCATTGCGCACCTCTGGACGATTGAAGGTGCAGCACACAATGCCCCGGTCGTCTTCCTCGACCTGCAGCGTTGCAAACGAAAACGTATCGGGCATGGCCTTCTCCGTCTGGAAGCGCTTCTATTATACCAAACCGCCAGGGCCTTATTCAACCCGTCCGCATAGGCCGGACAGCTCTTGAACAACATTTACTGTTCACCTTGGGGACTTTTTGTTTTGGGCAACTTTTCATTAAGTTTGATTCGGAACCGCTTTCAATCATATGCTGCCATGAAGTATCAGTTCATTCGCTACGAAATCGATAACGGCGTGGCCACGCTGACGCTGAACCGGCCGGACGTGCTGAACAGCTTCCATCGCCCTATGGCTGATGAAACGATCGACGCGCTCCAACGCGCTGCCGACGATCCGGCCGTTCGCGCCGTCGTGCTGACAGGCGCAGGCCGTGCCTTCTGCGCGGGTCAGGACCTGCAGGCCGTGCTGCCCCGTGAAGACGAGCCGGCGCCAGATCTTGGCAAGATCGTCCGCGCCCAGTACAACCCGATCATCCGCCTCATTCGCCACACCGAGAAGCCGTTCGTAGCGGCCGTCAACGGTGCGGCTGCCGGAGCTGGCGCCAACATTGCGCTGGCCTGCGACTTCGTAGTAGCCGCCGAAGATGCCACGTTCATTCAGGCGTTCGCGCGTATCGGATTGATACCCGACAGCGGCGGCACGTTCCTGCTGCCCCGCCTGGTCGGTCTGGCCCGGGCTACTGCGCTGATGATGCTGGCCGAAAAGCTCCCAGCCCCCGAAGCGCACGCCATGGGGCTTATCTACCGGGTATGCCCTGCCGACCGCCTGATGGACGAGGCGATGGCGCTGGCACGCCGCCTGGCCGCAATGCCCACCCGGGCGCTGGGCATGATCAAGCGAGCATTGAACGGTACGTTCACCAACGACCTGGACGCCCAGCTCGAATTGGAAGCCACGCTGCAGGCCGAAGCCGGCCGCACCCACGACTATCAGGAAGGCGTGGCCGCCTTTCTGGAAAAGCGTACCCCGGTCTTTCAGGGACGGTAGCCGACGGTAGCCATGACGCAACCGCTCACCATCGCCACGCCGATCGGCGTCGTCGGTGCCGGCACCATGGGCCGCGGCATTGCCCAGGTGGCCGCCACCGTCGGCCACCCGGTGCTGCTTCACGACAGCAATCCACAGGCGCTGGAAGACGCGCGTGCCTTCCTGACGCACATGCTGGGACGACTCGTAGAAAAAGGAAAACTGGCTCCAGGGCAGGATGCCGAAATCCTGGACCGAATCACGCTCTTGCACGATGAACTGCAACCGCTGGCAGCCTGCGGGCTGATCATCGAAGCCATTGTCGAAGACCTGGCGGCCAAACAGGCCCTTTTTGCCAAGCTGGAGCGCCTGGTAACGCCGGAAGCTATCCTGGCCACCAACACGTCGTCGCTGTCGGTGACGGCCATTGCCGCTGCCTGTCAGCATCCAGAGCGTGTGCTCGGATTGCATTTCTTCAACCCGGTCCCTTTGATGCCGCTCGTCGAAGTGGTGCCAGGCGTTGCTACTGCTGCCGAAGTAGTCAGGCAAGCCCGTGCGCTGATGGAAGCCTGGGGCAAGACACCGGTCGTTGCCCGCGACACGCCGGGTTTCATCGTTAACCGGGTGGCACGCCCGTTCTACGGCGAGGCACTTCGCATCCTGGAAGAAGGCATCGCCGACGTACCCACCATCGACTGGGCCATGCGTACCCTGGGGGGCTTCCGCATGGGGCCGTTTGAGCTGATGGACCTGATCGGCAACGATGTAAACTTCCGGGTGACCGAAACACTCTGGAAGGCCTTTTTCTACGAACCCCGCTACCGGCCTTCGTTCATCCAGCAACGCATGGTCGAGGCGGGACGGCTGGGCCGCAAGACCGGTCTCGGCTTTTACGACTACCGGGAAGGCGCCACCAACCCGGAACCCACCACCGATCCGGTCCACGGCGAACGCATCTTTCGACGCATCCTGGCCATGCTGATCAATGAAGCTGTCGATGCCGTCTTCTGGCGCGTGGCCTCGCCCACCGACATTGACCGGGCCATGCAACTGGGCGTAAACTACCCCAAAGGACTGCTGCACTGGGCCGACGAACTGGGTCTGGAAACTGTGCTGCGCTGGATCGAGGCGCTCTACGAAACGTACCGAGAAGATCGTTACCGCCCCAGCCCACTCTTTCGCCAGATGATCAAACGGGGAGCCCGCTTTTTTGAAGCAACCGCCTCCTGATCTATCGAAACAAACGTAAGCGCCGTATGCCTGCAGCAACCCACAACGCAACCACTGCGCAGCGTGCCCGCCAGATTGTGGATCAGATGATGGCCCGCGATGCCTTCAGCCAGTGGCTGGGCATCGAGGTGTTGGAGGTCGCCCCGGGTCGCGCCGTTGTGCGCATGACCGTGCGCCCGGAAATGCTCAACGGCTTTGCCGTAGCGCACGGTGGGGTCGCCTTCGCCCTGGCCGACAGTGCACTGGCCTTCGCCTCGAACACCTGTGGTGTGGTGACCATGACGCTGGAAAGCACGGTCTTTTTTGCCACGCCCGTTTGCGTCGGCGATGTGCTCACAGCCACGGCCGAAGAGGTGTCAGCCGGCAGTCGCGTGGCGCTCTACGACGTGGTAGTTACGCGCGCCGACGGAACCCGTGTAGCCTTTGTGCGCGGTACCGTCTACCGCACGAAACAGGCCCACGACTGACCCGTTTCTTCGGAAGCGCTTTTATCGATGGACAACCTTCCCCTGTTGTATGCGGGACGCCTACATCATCGACGGGGTGCGGACCCCCATCGGCCGCCTGGGCGGTGCACTGGCCACCGTGCGGGCCGACGACCTGGCCGCCCACGTGCTACGCGCCCTGCTGGATCGCCATCCTGAGATCGACCCAGCCACCATCGACGACGTGTACATGGGCTGCGCCAACCAGGCCGGCGAAGACAACCGGAACGTGGCCCGCATGGCACTGCTGCTGGCCGATCTACCCCCCAGCGTACCAGGCGTCACGATCAACCGTCTCTGCGCCTCTGGCATGAGCGCCGTCGTGGAGGCGGCACGGGCCATCCGGACGGGCGATGGCGACCTCTACCTGGCCGGTGGCATCGAACACATGACGCGCGCGCCTTTTGTGCTTTCCAAAGCCAGCCATCCTTTTGGGCGCGACGTCGAACTCTACGACACCAGCCTGGGCTGGCGCTTCGTCAACCCGAAAATGGAAGCCCGCTACGGCGCCGAGCCCATGGGCTGCACCGCAGAAAACCTCGTGGAACGCTACGGCATCGCCCGCGAAGACCAGGATCTGTTTGCCTACCACTCGCACAAAAAGGCAGCGGCCGCCCGCGAGCAGGGTCGCTTTGCGCTGGAGATCGTACCCGTCGAGGCCCCCCAACCCAAGGGCCCACCCCGACTGGTGAAAGACGACGAGCACATTCGCCCGGATACCACACTTGAAGCCCTCGCCAAACTGCCACCCGTCTTCCGAAAAGGCGGGACCGTAACGGCGGGCAACTCCTCTGGCCTCAACGACGGCGCCTGTGCCCTACTGCTGGCCTCAGAAGAGGCCGTCCGCTGTTTCGACCTGAAGCCAAAAGCTCGAATCGTCAGCTCGGCCGTCGTCGGTGTGGAGCCGCGCATCATGGGCATCGGACCGGTGGAAGCAGCACGCCGCGCCCTCCATCGGGCCGGATTAACCTTCGATCATCTGGACGTGATCGAACTCAACGAAGCCTTTGCTGCTCAGGTATTGGCCTGCGTGCGGCAATGGGGCCTGGCCGACGACGACCCCCGTCTGAATCCCAACGGCGGGGCTATCGCACTCGGCCATCCACTGGGTATGTCGGGTGCCCGGCTGATCCTGACAGCCACCGTCGAGCTGGAGCAACGCCAGGCCCGCTACGCACTCTGCACGCTCTGCGTGGGCGTCGGTCAGGGCATGGCTACCGTGATCGAACGTGCTGCTTAACCGAAAAGCGCTATGGCCAACATCTTTGAATTTGAAGGATTCCGCCCCGTCATTCATGAAAGTGCCTTCATTCATCCCAATGCGACGGTAATTGGCAACGTCATCATCGGCCGCAACGTGTACGTGGCCGCCGGGGCTGTCATCCGGGGCGACTGGGGCGAGATTATCATCGAGGACGGCTGCAACGTGCAGGAAAACTGCGTCATCCACATGTTTCCCGGTGTGTCTGTCCACCTAGAGGAGTCGGCGCACATCGGCCACGGCGCCATCATCCACGGCGCCCGGATCGGTCGCAATGCGCTGGTGGGCATGAACGCCGTTGTGATGGACCATGCCGTGGTAGGCGCGGGAAGCATTGTGGGAGCGCTGACGCTGATCCCAGAGCGCATGGAGATTCCCGCACGCAAAATCGCCGTGGGCGTTCCGGCCCGCATCGTGGGCGACGTGAGTGACGAGCGCCTGGCCTGGAAAACGGCCGGCACCCGGCTCTACCAGCAACTTCCGGAGCAATTGCGTCGGAGCCTGCAACCCTGCGAGCCTCTGCGCGAAGTGCCACCCAACCGCCCGAAAATGGAAGCCTTCTATAAGACGTTCCGCGAAACGCTAGCTGAACAGCAAGCGCGCTGAAACGCCCCCCAGCATCAACCCAAAAGAAACGCCATGGAAACGACCGTCTATCTTGGTAAGGTGCCGAGCTTTGCCCTGGGCCGCTGGCATACGCCGGTGGGAGAAGGGCGCATGGTGTACCATGCGGTCACCGGCGAACCCATCGCCGAAATCTCCAGCGAAGGACTGGACTTCAAGGGCATGCTGGACTATGCCCGCACCGTGGGCGGCCCGAAGCTGCGCCAGATGACCTTCCACGAACGTGCTCAGATGCTCAAGGCGCTGGCCCTCTATCTCAACGAACACAAAGCCGAGCTGTACGAACTCTCCCGGGCTACCGGCGCCACGAAGCAGGACGCCTGGCTCGACATCGACGGCGGCATCGGAACGTTCTTCGTCTATGCCAGCAAGGGCCGCCGCGAATTGCCCGACGAGCGCTTCCTGCTTGAAGGCGAACCCGAACGCATCTCGCGCGGCGGGACCTTCCTCGGCCACCACCTACTCGTGCCGCTCGAGGGGGTGGCCGTTCACATCAATGCGTTCAACTTTCCCTGCTGGGGCATGCTGGAAAAATTGGCCCCCACCTTTCTGGCCGGCATGCCTGCCATCGTCAAGCCGGCTTCGATCACGGCTTACGTGGCCGAGCGGGTTGTCCGCCTCATGCTTGCCTCTGGCATCCTGCCCGAAGGGGCCCTGCAACTCATCTGTGGCGGCGTGGGCGATCTGTTCGAGCATCTGACCGGCCAGGACGTTGTGACCTTCACGGGATCGGCTGAAACCGGCCTGCAGCTGAAGTCGCACCCCACCATCCTGCGCGAGGCGGTGCGCTTCAACATGGAGGCCGATTCGCTCAACTTCTCCATGCTCGGCCCCGACGTCACACCCGAAAAGCCAGAGTTTGAACTGTTCATCAACGAGGTAGTCCGGGAAATGACAATCAAGACGGGCCAGCGATGCACGGCCATCCGCCGTACGCTGGTGCCGGCCGATCGGATTGATGCCGTGCTCGAGACGCTCACCAACCGCCTGCGCGAGGTGGTCGTGGGCGACCCGGCCAACGAACGGGTTCAAATGGGACCGCTTGTAAGCCGCGACCAGGTGGCCGAGGTGCAGCTGCGCCTGCAAGAGCTGGCCGCGGCCGGCGAAGTCGTCTGCGGCGCCGACGGCTTTACCGTGGTGGACGCCGACGCTCTGCGCGGTGCTTTCTTCCCACCGACGCTTCTCTACTGCGCGCGCCCCTTCGAGCACACGGCCCCACACAAGGTGGAAGCCTTTGGGCCAGTCAACACGGTCATGCCTTACCACGACCTGGATGAAGCCATTCGGCTGGCCCGGATGGGCCGCGGCAGCCTGGTCGGTTCGCTGGTGACAGCCAACCCAGACGTGGCCCGCGCGGTCGTCTTCGGCACGGCCCCCTACCATGGCCGCCTATTGATCCTCAACCGGGAATGCGCCCAAGAAAATACCGGACACGGCTCGCCGCTTCCCCACCTGGTACACGGAGGGCCCGGCCGCGCAGGCGGCGGCGAGGAAATGGGCGGCATCCGCGGCCTCTATCGCTACATGCAGCGCACTGCAATCCAGGGTTCACCCGACATGCTGACAGCCATTAGTAACCAGTGGATGCCCGGCGCTTCGCGGCCAGAAGCCGACGTGCATCCCTTCCGCAAATACTTCGACGAACTGCGCATCGGCGAAACGTACACGACTGCCCGACGCACCGTCACCGAGGCAGATATCGTCAATTTTGCGGGCATCAGCGGCGACTTCTTCTATGCGCACATGGACGAACTGGCCGCCCGCGAAAGTGAGATCTTCCAGGGACGGGTGGCGCACGGCTACTTCGTGCTCTCGGCCGCGGCCGGCCTGTTCGTCGATCCGCGTCCGGGGCCAGTACTGGCCAATTACGGACTGGAAAACCTGCGCTTCACGAAGCCGGTCCGACCTGGCAACACAATCCAGGCCCAGTTGACCGTAAAGCAAAAGATCCCCCGCGAAGCCCGTGAAGGTGAGCGGCCCAGCGGCGTCGTCCGCTGGCACGTGGACGTAACAAACCAGGACGGCGAACTGGTCGCTACCTACGACATCCTGACGCTGGTAGCCTGCCGCTCCGAGTCGGAAGCCTGAACGGCCTAAGCCGCCCTCGCCATGCGCGGCTATGGGGCCCGCATAGCGGGGGCAAATTTTTCGGATCTGGACGGTTATATAGGATTGCTGATTTGCCGGTGCATGAGGGTGCCACACCCCATGTGGCGGACGTGATCCGGCGGGTATGATAGGACGGACACAGTGGTCCGCCCCTACGAGATAGGGAAAACGTAAAGGATCTGGTAGGGGCGCACCGCCGTGTGCGCCCGTGCTTTCTCACATGCACCATGATTTCCAGGAAATCATATTACGTAACAAGACCCGTTTGAACCCAGAGCGACTCGCGTCGTAAATTGTTGTGAAAGCTCTTCCGGCTGCGATGACGGACATCTTTTTTGAAGACCAGCAGATGCTCCGGCATCTTCGCCGACGGGCGGCATGGACGGTGGTCGTTGCCGCGGTCGGCTTCGTGGGAGGTCTGGTGTTGCTGAGCGTGCTCAGTCGCCTCCGCATCGCCGATCTCTCCATAGCCGGACTCCTCTGCCTGCTATGGGGTAGCCTGACGGCCTGGGCAGCTCTGCGACTCTACCGCCTGCAACATCAGGTCTGGCGCCTGCATCTCTCCGAATCCAAGCTCATCGGCTACGACTACGGTCGCCAGGCCTGGGTGATCGACTGGATGCACCTCGATCGCCTGAACCTGACCGAAGACGGGCTGCGTGTGGAGACACTCGACGGACGGCATTTAGTCATTCCGAATGGACACGCTGACTTTTCTGCACTCAGCCATGCATTGCTCGACTACGCGGAGCATCTCGGCTGCCCCCTTTACCTGAACGGCCGGCCTTTTGAAACAGTTGATCTGCGCACGCTGCTGCCCCTGCCACCCGAAATAGCCGTACCGACCGACTCACCACGCCAGCCCTCCCGTTAAGCGACAACGAAAAGCACTTTCGAAAGGAAACGCTGGGTTGTTCGGCGCGTAGGGGCTTCTTGATCTCGATGCTGCAGTGTACCTGGCCATGCGGCTCCTTCGAATCGGCAGCGGACTGCTCTGTACTGGCCTGGGCTTTCTGGGCATCGTGCTCCCCATTCTTCCAGCCACGCCGTTTTTTCTGCTGGCCGCCTACTTTTTTGCCCGGAGCAGCCCACGACTTGAACAGTGGCTGCTGGATCTACCCCGAATCGGTCCCTCGATCCGTGGCTACAGGGCCGGGCTTGGCATTCCGCGTCGCACCAAATGGTGGGCGACAGTGATCATAGTTGTTTCGATTCTGCTAAGCGCCTGGCGTCTACCTGTACCGGTCGCCAGGGTGCTGGTGATTGTGCTCGGCATCATCGGCCTCTGGTATCTCCACCGGCGCGTGCCTACTCGCGAAGACGTGCTGACCAGAGGCAAGCCGCACGATCTACCCGATCTGTCCAACTAACGCCAGCCTTTCATCGCTGATCGCAGATTGGCAATGAAAGCTCCTTTGGCATCGGCCTGCTGGAGCGTCTGCTCAAAGTGGGCCCCCCATCCGGGAAAGTCGCGCTCGTCCCAGAGCGTGTTGTGCCAGAGCGCCACACACACGCCGCCATATCGCCGGCAGGCATCGAACAGTGCCTCGGTTGTCTGAAGCGCCTCGTTCGGTCCCAACTTGCGCCGCACAAAAAGTACTGACTCCATCACAGCCAGCGGCATTTCCCAGAGCGGTAGTGGCGCGTTGGCCACCACGTCGAAGAGCTGAAACGGCAGGCAGGTGCCCCGCCGAAACCCTTCATGATCGGGCCAGCCCAGCGTGCTGTCGATCTGGAAGCCGGCCCCCGCCATGATTCGGGGCGTCGTCGGCTCAATCCAGCGGAGGTAATGCGTGCGCACCGACAGCGGCGGACGGTCCAGCAAAGCCGCCAGGCGATCGCGCTCCCTGGTCAGGTGTCCGAAATGCAAGGCTGAATGGTAGCTCGGATGCAGGCCGACCTCCATGCCAGCCTCCTGCAGCAAGCCGATCCACCGGCGGACGGTCTGCCCGAGCGGGTAGCCTACGTCATGGGCACTGGTGGCTCCGGCTTTTAAAAAGAAGGTGCCCGTTCCGAGCGCGCGGAGTTGCGCAAGGATCTGCTGGAAAGCGATGCGAAACGGATCTTTGCGCGTGAGCAGCTCTCCGGTCACCCCGGCCAGGCGCCTCAGGCGGGTGCCCGGCGATTGCTGTAAGGGGTTGCGAATCGGATACAAAAAAAACTCCCGGTAGAGGATGCCTGGTCGCCACTTATGGAGGTAGTCGATGTCGATCGTCGGGCAGAGCGCCCAGGGCTGTCCATGCCAGCGACGCGGTCGCACCGGCACGCCGCGCTGCACCAGCGCCCGGGCCAGTGCCGCTCGGCTGGCTTCGACGGGCGGACGGGTGGCGATTCCCAGTCTGGCCTGTAGCGAATCGGCAAAGCGTACGCGGGCATGTTCATCCCGTGCCCGGTGCATGTGCTCCTGCCAGCCCGCAAGCCAGAAGAAGACGGAAGCGACCGGGTCGTCGGCCGAGCCGTCTGGATGCCCGAACAGCGCCGGCCAGCGCTCTGCGCCGTTCCACCGCCAGCGGACGCGCTCAGCCGCATAGGGCACGCCGGCGGCAAAATAGGCCGGGGTCGTTTCGTGAAGCGGGAGCGCCAGCACCCCGTCCGGCCAGCCCGTAGCCGCCGGCCCGTAGTAGATGCCCGTGCCCAGCGCCTTCAGTGAGGGGCGATCGACCCAGCGCGGCGCCCAGCCCAGCGGCAGCAACAACATCCGGAGGGCATAGGCCGCCTTCGGTAGCCAGTCCGCCGGCCCCTCCACACAGCAGGGCAAGTAGCCAAGCGTCGGCGTGAGATCCAAAGGTGCGGGGCCGGACATAGGGGCGCAGGCTCAACCTACCATCTGCTGCACCAATCGCGGCACGGCCTCGAGCGCCTCGTGGAGCTTTTCGGGCTGGCGCCCGCCGGCCGTGGCCAGCGTGGGACGTCCGCCGCCACCACCCCCCACGATCCTGGCCACCTGACCGACGAGCCGCCCGGCTTCCAGCCCCCGCGCCACCACGTCGTCGGTTACAGCCGCGGCCAGATAGACCTTTTGTGTTTCCGGATCGGTCGTGCCCAGCACCGCCACCCCTTCGCGGCCGAGTTGGTCCCGGAGCGATTGCGCCAGCTCCCGTAGTTCGTCCATCGAGAGCGCCTCCAGCGCGCCCGTCACCACACGCAGGCCGTTTATGCGGTGTGCCTGTTCGACGAGCTTTGCCAGCTTGGCCTTCTGCTGCTCCCGTCGAAGCATCGCCAGCTCCTTCTCCAGTCGGCGCTGTTCCTCCAGGAGTGCTGCGATCTCTTCGTCCAGCGGACGCTGCAGGCTCTTAAACTGTCCGCGCACTTGCTCCAGCTCCGAGAGCTGGCGGTTGATCCAGTCGAGCGCATCCTGACCGGCCAGCGCTTCTACGCGTCGGATGCCTGAGGCCACCGATCCTTCGGAGATGACCCGAAAGACGCCCAGCTCGCCGGTGGCCGCCACGTGCGTGCCACCACAGAGTTCGATGGAGAAGTTCGGGTCGAACGTGATCACGCGCACCCGGTCTCCGTATTTCTCACCAAAAAGCGCCATAGCGCCCCGGGCGATGGCTTCCTCGAAGGGCACCTCGCGTTCTTCGAGGCGAGGCACGTTGCGCTGAATTACCTCGTTGACGCGGAGCTCGATCTGGCGCAGCAATTCGGGCGTCACACGCTCGAAGTGGCTGAAGTCAAAGCGCAGACGGTCGGGCGCCACAAGCGAGCCCTTCTGTTGCACGTGGGAGCCCAGGATCTCACGCAGCGCGGCGTGCAGCAGGTGCGTGGCTGTGTGATGCTTTTCGATGCGCTTGCGGCGCACGGCGTCCACAATGGCTTCGACCGGCGCATCCAGTTTCTTCGGAAGCCGATCCACGTAGTGGACGATGCGCCCCCCGAGTTTCTGCGTATCAAGCACGCGGATCTCCTCGTTCCCTACGCGCAGCACGCCGGTATCGCCCAACTGCCCACCACTTTCCGCATAGAAGGGCGTCTGATCGAGCACCAGCTCGTGCCGGGGCCCTTCGGGCGTCTGAACCGTGCGCGCAGCCCGGATGTGGGCATCCTCAACGCGCGTTGTATCGTAGCCCACGAACACCGAGTCCTCCCCTTCGCTGACACGCTTCCAGCCGGCCTCCTCTTCGTCGGCCGTCAGCACGATAGCGCCAAACGTTGAGGCCGCACGGGCCCGTTCCCGCTGGCGTTGCATCAGCTCCTCGTAGCGGGCCATATCGACTCCCAGCCCCTCCTCGCGGGCCATGAGCTGCGTCAGGTCGATCGGGAAGCCATAGGTGTCGTGCAACAGGAAGGCTACCTCGCCGGGCACATTCTTTTCGGCCGCACTTTTCAGGAACGCCTCGACGATTGTCTTGCGGTCGGACGTGTCCACGTACGCCTTCTGGAGCAGGTCAAGCGCCTGGCTGTCGCGCACGAGGTCGGCCCGGATCGCCTCGATCGGACGCCCTTCGGTGGCCGCTTTCAGGTAGGGCAGCAGTCGCTCGAAGAAGGCCAGCCCAGTCCCCAACGTTGCCAGGAAGCTTTCCTCCTCGGCTTTGATGACCCGCTCCACGTAGGCGCGGTGTCGTTCGATCTCCGGGAAGACGCGGCCCATCTTGTGGGCCAGCGGCTCGACCAGCCGGTACAGGAAGGGTTCACGGAAGCCGAGCGTCTGGTAGCCGTAGCGCACAGCCCGCCGCAGGATGCGCCGGATGACGTAGCCACGGCCCGTGTTGCCCGGCACCACCCCGTCAGCGATAGCAAAGGCAATAGCCCGGATGTGGTCGGCCACCACGCGCAGCGCCACGCGGATGCGCTCACGCTCCCGTTCGTCCGCGACCCGGATGTCGTCGTAGCCGCGCACCTCATCGCGCGGCGACAGCTCAGCCGCCCGCTGCAGAATTGGCGCAAACAGGTCCGTGTCGTAGTTCGAGGTCTTCCCCTGCAGCACGGCCACAATACGCTCCAGCCCCATACCTGTATCGACATGCTTCGCCTTAAGCGGCTCCAGGCGACCGTCCGGCAGCGCGTTATATTGAATAAAGACGAGGTTCCAGATCTCGATCACCCGTGGATCACCGGCGTTGACCAGTTCGATGCCCGGAATGCGCCGTCGCTCTTCGTCGGGCCGCAGGTCGATGTGAATTTCGCTGCAGGGGCCACACGGCCCTGTGTCGCCCATCATCCAGAAGTTGTCTTTCGTCGGACAGAACTTGACGTGCGACGGATCGATGGACGTTTCCGACTTCCAGAGTTCGGCCGCCTCGGTGTCGGGTTCCAGCCCCAGTGCCTTGTCGCCTTCGTGGACGGTGGCGTAGAGTCGGTCGGGGTCCAGTCCCCAGCGTTCGACGAGCAGCTCCCAGGCCCATCGGATGGCCTCCCGCTTGAAGTAGTCGCCGAAGCTCCAGTTACCCAGCATCTCGAAAAAGGTGTGGTGGTAGGTGTCGTGCCCTACCTCCTCGAGGTCGTTATGCTTGCCAGAGACGCGCAGGCACTTTTGCGTGTTGACCGCCCGCTTGTAGGGCCGGGTGCCAGTGCCCAGAAACACGTCCTTGAACTGGTTCATCCCCGCGTTCGTAAACAGCAGGGTCGGATCATTCTGCGGCACCAGTGGTGCGCTGGGGACGATTTCGTGCCCCTTTTCCCGAAAGAAATCCAAAAACGACTGGCGAATCTGCTCGGACGATTTATAGGTGCTCATGGGCTACGTCTGCCTCTCGGTGATAGCCATTTGGTCAAGCCGAAAGGAAACGCTGCATCCTTTACCGAAGTGCCCGTTGGTCTTACCGATCCTTACGACCTTCCCTTATCTACCCACAGCCACCGTTGACCTTTTATCACGCTCAGCGTTGTCTCAGGCGGAGCACGGTGACGAGCGTATCATCCAGCACATATACGCGATCTCCTCCTAATCCTTGCCCTCTGTGAGGGCAACAAAGCGCTCCAAGGGTGGCGTTAGCGACTTCTATCGAGTGCATGTCTCGTCTTTCATGCAGAGCTCTGTACCGTGGTTCTGTGCTGGTATCTTCACAGCCCGCATCCTGAGAGGACCCGTCTTCATGGCATGACTGCGCATAGCTCGGGCTTTCGGAGAAGAAGATGGGAGCAGCTAACAGCGAACCGAGCAGAAACAAGATGGGAAGATGCCGCTTCATGGCCCTTCCTGGTTAGAAGATTTCCACTGATAAGCGTCTAAAAAAATATGTCAAGAAGCTTTTTCATGCTACTTGTAGAAGAAGTCGCACAATCCCCTCGCGATCTCTCTATCACGAAGCAACGAAGCCCGGCAACACTCAGAGACGCGACTGAGCCCCCACCCGAAGCCCTCGTTGCAGCAGGATCATGGCGTCTTCATAGGCGCGGGCGACGTGTACGACGAAGTCGGTCACCCGCTCGCGATCACGGCACCAGACCTCCCGGCCCGAGATCGCTTCGAACTGCAGGAACGGATGAGCCTCGTTGAGCACCACCAGATCGATGGCGTCCACGCTGGTGGCTTCCTGCAGACAGGCCCGCAGCTCGGCCAGTGCATCCCAAGCGTGAGGATCTTCCACCAGCACGCCAATGTCCAGGTCGCCGCCCGGCCGCACCGTCCCCTCCCGGGCCGAACCGAACACCCACCCGGCCAGCACATTCGGATCGCGGGCCAGCACCCGCCCGATTGCTTCGAAATCAACCATCGGCATAAGCCCGCACCTCTCGAATGAATTGCTGAAAACCATGTAATCAATGATTGACCAGCTCAGCCAGCATCGTCGGACTTAACCTCATATTGGTGTACGATGAAATTCCGGAATTGCACCATGCGTCGGTATGGTTGTTCATCTGAAAGCACGCCCAGTTGCACGCAACGCTTTATAGCCTCGGCCGCGGTTGTCGCCGGCGTCTGACCTTTCTCACTCAGTATGCGCTGGCATACATCGATCATGGCCTCAATGGCAATCTGAAGGTCTCGTTCCACGGCGCGCCGTATCTTGCAGTCGGTCTGCAGTTGCGCCGCCGAGAGCGGCCCCAGCGATTGCAACTCGGCAAGCACCTGCTCGATGACGCGCAATTTGCGAAGCAATATGCCGTTCAAGGCCATGGCCGCATCTCAAAAGCATCGCACTCGATGCTGTCAAGTTATCACACGCCGACCATAAAACAAAACAGGGCGAGCCCGGAAGCCCGCCCCGTCGTTTTTACAGCCGGATCGGTTCAGAAAATCCGGTAGCCTGGAGAGACGTTCTTAGGCGGTAGGTAGCTTAGGAAGAACGGTCCATAGGCGATCACAATCAGGATGATCGCCACGATCACCCAAAAGCCGATCCGGTCCAGGCGGGTTGCCCATCCGTTCTTAGCCGGCTCTATAAGCGTTTCGGACCAGGGGATGTCCTTCGGAGCCTCGCCGGCCTTACCCTTCCAGACGGTCATGGCGATCACCACGAAGAAGAGTGCAATCCCCACGAACATGAGCGTACCGCCCACACCAGTCAGGATGCGTCCGACGAGCCAGTCGGGATCCATATAAGGCGCCTGCGCGAGGAACGTCCGACGTGGCATGCCCTCCAGACCGGCCGAGATCATGCCGCGCGCAAAAATCAGCAGGCCGATCGTGTAAATCCAGTTCGAGGCCAGCGCCACCTTGCGCCCCCAGAGTTTCCGGCCCGTCAAGTAAGGCACCATCCAGTAGGCCACGCCCATGAACGTCATGGCCACGGCGCTCCCGACCGTCATGTGGAAGTGGCCTGGTACCCAGGTTGTATTGTGCACGACTTGGTTCATCGTGAACGAGGCGTTGATCAGCCCCGTGATGCCACCGAAGACAAACGTGATCATGGCCAGCAGCTGAGCCGAAAGCGACGGATCGCTCCAGGGGAGCTTCGGGATCCAGCCCAGCAGGCCGCGCCCGCCATGTGCCCGACCGCCCATCTCCAGCGAGGCCATCACGCTGAAAGCCGTGATCAGGCTCGGGAAGAACACACCAAAGGTCAGAATGGCGTGGACGAACTTGAACCCTTCGTGAATGCCGGGATCTGTGTACTGGTGGTGAAAGCCCGTCGGGATCGACAGCAGGAGGAAGAGGATGAACACCAGCCGCGTGAGCGAATCGCTCACGACCTTACCACCTGCCTGTCGCGGCACCAGCGCATACCACGACACATAGGCCGGTAGCAGCCAGGCGTACACAATGGCGTGGCCGGTGAACCAGAAGAGCGTGCGCGTCAGCAGCGGGTCGGTCCGTTCCACCCACCCAAACGACCAGGGAATCAGGAAGAACAGGAACTCGACGGCAATCGGGAGCGAGGCCAAAAACCACATCACGTAGGAGACGATCGAGATGTGGGCCAGCAGCGGCATGCGCACGCCCGGATTCTCCCGCTTCCAGCCCCGCCAGGTCAGCAGCATGATCAACAGGGCCAGCCAGGTGCTGATCACGACCAGAACGAGGCCCACGTAGTAGGTCCAGTGCGCCTGCAACGGCGCATACGAGGTGTAGAGCACGCTGGCTTTGTTCGTGACCACGGCGTAGATCACGAGCAGGTTGCCCAACACCAGCGTGCCGAAGCTGGCCCAGAGCAGCCGCTCATCCAGGCGACGCGAAAGCGCCCGCGCCACCATAAGCGGTAGGAAGGCGTTCGAAAAAGCGAACGTAAAGATAATGGCATTGGCCACGCCATGGGCCGTCAGGCCCTGGTAGTAGCTGCGCAGAGCCGGGAAAAAGCTCAGAATGTTGATGCCCGCGTACGAGAGGGCCTGCGCCAGTCCGTGAAAAATGCCAGCCGTCAGCGCCGCATAGCCCACGTACAGCATCCAGCGCAGCAATCGGCGCTGCGTTTCAGGCAGCGTAAACGGGGTTGGATCGGCCACGACCGGCGTCGAAGCTGCAATGTGTTCTGCCATGGTTTATTCCACAATGATTTTTCCATACATGTTGTGATGCCCGGCGCCACAGTATTCGTGGCAGATGATCAGGTATTCGCCCGGCTTGCGAAACCGGTAGGTCAGGCGTGAGATCTGCCCGGGAATGAGCATGATATTGACGCGTGTTCCCTCGATGTGCAAGCCGTGAATCACATCGAAGGTCGTCGCAATGAAGTTCAGCTCGGCTCCCACCGGCACGCGGATTTCCTGAGGATGAAACCGCCAGGCCTGACCGATGATGACCACATCGTACTGGTTGGGGCCAGTCTGATGCACCCCAGGATTGTCGAAGGGAGGGGTGCTAAAGACCTTGCTGGGCATAATCTCGCCGGCGCGTCCGGGCAGGTGAATGCCCATGCCTACTGTGGCGTAGACGAGCGCCGCCATACATAGCAGCAATAGCACGCCGCCCAGCCTCATGAAAGCGCGTTCGTAGGTGTGTACCTTCATGGCGTCACCGGTTTAGCAGCAGATAGTAAACGATCACCCAGAAACCCACAATCATCGCCAAAAAGATTATGGTCAGAAAGAGCGTGCCCCGCACATCGGGCTCATTTGGCGGCGCCGGTTGAGATCCTTGTGCTTGCTGTTCCATCATAGCACCCTTCCGGTTTAGACACTGAGGTTATTTTTCAGCCTTCCGCTCCCATCCAGCGCTGCGCCTGCCGCGCCAACCACCGCAGCCAAACCACGAAGACCACCAGCAGCGGCGCCGAGATCAGCAGGCGCGTCGGATTTACATGGAGCGCCAGGAGCTGGTTGAGCGTCTCCCACAGATAGGCCACGACAGGCGCGCCAATTAACACAACCACCCCCATCCGCAATACCATACCTTCTACGGAAGGATTTGAAATTTTTGTCATAACAACGATGCATTTTGCTTTATTGTCGAATAAAAGGGTTTTTAATCTGGAAAAGCAAGCCCTCCTCTGCAAAAAAAATTGCAACGTGTTTTTTATTTCGATGCAAACCATGACAATATTTTACACCATGCGCATATAATGCATACATCTATGTTATATGAACGCCCTTAAAGGCCTCTCCTGAGGTTGGCATGGGCTTTGGCCTACCATAATCCTGTAACGACACCCCACAACCAACCTGTGATGTAACAATGTGGTGGAAAAAAAGCGTTGCGTTGTTTTCGACATTTTTGCTGGTGCTGGCGCTGAGCGGTTGCGATGGCGACAGTGGCACGGCTACCGTACGGGTACAGGGGCGTGTCACCGACAATCAGGGCTACGGGAGTATGCAGCGTGCGTCCAAGCAGGTTGCCCCTGCTCCACAGGCCGCCGTGGAAGGGGCCGTCGTCACGGCCGCGCGCGTGCAGGGTAATGGTAGCCTGCAACCCCTGGATGGTCAGGTACAGACCGATGCGTCTGGGAATTTTGCGCTGGAAGTGGCCGCTCAGACCGGCGACGTGCTCATGCTCCGCGCTAAAAAGGAAAACTTCCGTTCGGCGGTGCTTGTGACGGTCAATGTCGCCAGTGGTGGCACCGTGCGCGCCATGCCGATGACAGCCGAGTCAAAAGCGGAAGCAGAGGTGTATATAGCTGTACGTGAACAAGATGACAATGCGCGCGAGGACGAGGATGATGCAACGCCAGCGCAGGTGTCGGCCTACGTGACGGCCGATCTGGCGGCCCAGCTTCAGGCCGGCGGCATCATGACGGCTCAGGCGGCCGCTGCCCTGCAGCAGGCGGCACGCGCCGAAGCGGCATTTGTTAACCGGACAGGCGCTTCGTTAGAGGCCCTGGCGCAGGCGCGCCAGCGCCAGCAGGCCGCCTGGCTAAACCTGCAACAGGCGCTCTATGCTGCAAGCAGTGCCCAGGCCGAAACAGAAGCGCTGACTGCATTTGAGCAGGCCTTTGTAGCGGCCTATGCGGAAGCAGGGTTCTCGGCGGAAGCCCGGGCCAAGCTGCTACAGACGGCTCTGCTGGCCGTTACGCGCCTGGCAGCCCAGGGCAATACCACCGCCCGGTTTGCCCTGCGCAAGCAAGCCGAAATCCTAAGCGCGCTGGCTACCTCGGCCGCCATTGAGGCTGCCTTTGAAGCAGAAGGCGCTCCCCAGGCGCGCATGGATTCGCTACGGCAGGCGCGTACGCAATGGCTGGCTTCGATGCGGGCTGCTGCTTCCACCAATGCCATTGAGCAGGCCGATGCGCAGTACAGCAGCGTGGTCAAGGCCGCCCTGGCTGCCTCGCTGGGCATCAGCACGGAGGCGCTGGCACAAGTAAAGGCTTCACTCCAGACTGCCATAAACGCACTTCAGATGGCCCTTTCTATTGCTGGCTCAGCGACAGCGATTGCCGAAGCCTCTGTCGCCTTTTACAGCAGCGCCGAAAGCACCATCGGGAACTCGCTGCAGGGGAACGCTCGTGCCGGACTGGCTGCAACGGTTCTGGCGCTGCTCAGCGTTAGCTGAGTCAACGCGCAGCGACGCTACATAAAAAAGGGTCGGCAGAAAAGCCGACCCTTTTTTGCCAGATTACATGCAGCCTTTTCAGCGCACCACAGCGCCAGGTTCGCTCTCGGCCGTGACAGGCACCAGCCGGCCTTGCCGGTCTTCGGCCATGAGCAGCATGCCCTGGCTCTCAAACCCCATCATCGTACGGGGCTTCAGGTTGGCCACCACCACTACACGCCGTCCTTCCAGGTCTTCAGGCGCCATCTGTTCGGCCACTCCCGCCAGAATCTGACGCTTTTCGAAGCCCAGATTCACCTCCAGCCGCAATAGTTTTTTGGAGTTTGGTACCCGCTCGGCCTTCTCAACGCGTCCTACGCGAAGGTCCAGCCGATCGAAATCGTCGTAGACGATTTCTGGCTTGAGCGGTGCATAGGATGGTCCGTCGGTTTTGGCGGCCGCCTGTTGCGCCCGCGTCTCGAGGCGTGCAATCTGCTGCTCGATGCGCTCATCTTCGATCTTGGTAAACAGAATCTCTGGCCGGCCAATTTTGTAGCCTTCGGGCAGGAGTGGCCGGCCGGCATCGTCCCAGCCCAGTTGTCCTTCTCCGCCTGGTGTGCTGGGCCGCACGCCCTCGAGCCGGAGCATCTCGCGCAGCCGCGCGGCAGCAAATGGCAACACCGGCTCCATCAGTATGCTAAGCGCCGCGCAAATCTGCAGCGAGACGTGGATCGTGTTGGTACAGGCTTGTGGATCCGTCTTGCGCGTGTGCCAGGGTTCGGTGTTGTTGAAGTACTTGTTGCCCAGCCGCGCCAGGTTCATCGTTTCCTGCACCGCTTCGCGGAAACGGAACTGCTCGTAGGCCTGTCCGATGCGTTCCGGGAACGCGGCCAGCTCCCGAAGCACCTCCTCGTCCACCGGACGCGGGTTGCGCAGCGGTGGCACCCGCCCATCGGCAAACCGCTGCGCGAAGGTCAGCGTGCGGTGCACGAAGTTACCCAGGATGTCGGCCAGCTCCGCATTGACGCGCTGCTGAAACTCCTTCCAGCTAAAGTCCGCATCGCGCGTCTCTGGCAGCATCATCGCCAGTGTGTAGCGGAGCAGGTCCGGCGGAAACGCCTCCAGGTATTCGTGAAGCCAGACAGCCCAGCCGCGGCTGGTCGAAAGCTTGCGGCCTTCCAGGTTCAGAAACTCGTTGGCCGGCACATTGTCGGGCAACACGAATTCGCCATGCGCCATGAGCATGGCGGGAAACATCAGACAATGGAAGACGATGTTGTCCTTCCCGATGAAATGAATCAGCCGCGTGCGCTCGTCCTGCCAGTAGCGCCGCCAGGCTTCCGGGTCGCCTTTCTGCTGCGCCCACGCGCGCGTGGCCGAGATGTAGCCGATGGGGGCGTCGAACCAGACGTAGAGCACCTTCCCTTCGGCCGAAACGCCGTGCCGACGGGCCACGTCTTCGGGTAGCGGCACGCCCCAGGGAATGTCGCGCGTGACGGCCCGGTCGCGCAGCCCCTGCTGGAGCCAGCTCCGCACCTGTCCCAGCACGTTCGGCTTCCACTCCGGATGCGTGGCGATCCAGGCCTCCAGCTTCGGTTGGAAGTCGCCCAGTGGCAGATACCAGTGCGTGGTTTCCCGCAGCTCGGGTGTGGCACTTGAAAGCACGCTGCGCGGGTTGATCAGGTCGGTCGGACTCAGCGACGAGCCGCAACGCTCACACTGATCGCCGTAGGCGTCTTCGTAGCCACAGATCGGACAGATGCCGCGCACAAACCGGTCGGCCAGAAAAATACCGGCCTCCGGGTCGTAGAGCTGCTTTTCGGTTTTCAGTTTAAAGACACCTTTTTCGTCCAGTCGCCGGAAAAAGTCCTGGCTCGTCTCGAAATGGATCGGTGAGGTGGTGCGACCGTAGTAGTCGAAGCTCATCCCGAAGCGGGCGAAGCTGTCGCGGATCATTGGATGGTAGCGATCCACGATGGCCTGCGGAGTGGTGCCCTCTTCGAGCGCCCGCATCAAGATGGCCACGCCCAGTTCGTCCGATCCGCAAATGAACAGCACGTCACGGCCCTTGAGGCGCTGGTAGCGACAGTACAGATCAGCCGGCAAGTAGGCTCCGGCCAGGTGGCCGATGTGAATGGGGCCGTTCGCATAGGGCAGGGCCGCCGTTACCAGAATGCGATCGAATCGGGTTTCGTCCATACGAAGTTTTGTTTTTTGAGAAAATCGCCGAATTCTGAAATCTACAGTAGCGTAGCGCTTCAAACTTTAAGAAATTTGGAGCGCACGCGCGGCGTGCAAACAGTGCGTAGCGAAACGCCCCAATCAGCCTTTCGGTTCGATGGCTACCACGCCGACGTTCACACCCCGCACGGCTTCCCGTCGCCGCACCACCGGCGAAACCGACGTCGAGGTTACCCTCACACTCGACGGGACTGGCCGCTCCGACTGTCAGACTGGCGTTGGGTTTCTGGACCACATGCTAGCGCTATGGGCGCACCACGGCAGTTTCGACCTGAGCGTCTGCTGCCGGGGCGATCTACATGTGGACGAGCACCACTCGGTCGAAGACGTGGCGATCACGCTGGGCCAGACCTTCGCCGAAGCGTTGGGCGACAAGGCCTATATTGCCCGCTACGGTCACGCCTACGTGCCCATGGACGAGACGCTGGCTCGTGCCGTTGTGGACCTTTCTGGCCGCTTTTATTTTGTGTTTGCGGCCGACTTCGATCGGCCCACGGTCGGCGATTTGGCCACCGAGCTGGTCTCGCACTTCTGGTATGCCTTTGCGGAACAGGTGCGCTGCAACCTCCATATTCAGGTGCTCTACGGCCAGAACACCCACCATAAGATCGAGGCCATCTTCAAAGCCGTCGCGCAGGCGCTGCGCCAAGCGGTGCGACGCGACGAGCAGTTCGGCCCGGTACGTTCAACCAAAGGGATGCTATGAGCACAGAACTGGCCCATCAGACCATAGCCATCATCGGCGCCGGCAACATTGGACGTGCCCTGATTGGCGGTCTGCTGCGCGGCCACGAACTGGCCCCCGAACAGATTCGCGCCACGCGGCGCAACCCGGCTGCCCTCGAAGTGCTGCAGGAGGAGTTTCCGGGCATTCAGACTACCACGAACAACCTGCTGGCCGTGCGCGACGCGACGCTGGTGGTGCTGGCCATCAAGCCCCAGAATGCCCGGGAGGTGATCGAAGAAATTCGGGTGCACGTGCAGCCCGAAGCGCTGATCCTCTCGGTGCTGGCAGGTCTGACGACGGCCTCCATCGAGCGGCTTTTCGGGCGGCCGCTGCCGGTCGTGCGGGCCATGCCCAACACGCCTGCACTGGTCGATGAAGGTGCCACAGCGCTGGCAGCCGGCGCCCACTCGCGCCCCGAACACCTAGAGCTCTGCCGCCAGATCTTCGAGGCAGTTGGCAAGGTCGAGATTGTACCCGAGTACCTGATGGACGCGGTCACGGGCCTTTCTGGAAGCGGCCCGGCCTATGTGTTCATGTTCATCGAAGCACTGACCGACGCGGGCGTCAAACAGGGACTTCCCCGCCCTGTCGCCTTTCGGCTGGCCGCCCAAACCGTCTATGGCGCGGCCAAGCTCGTGCTGGAAACCGGCCGCCACCCAGCCATCCTGCGCGACGAGGTTACCACGCCAGGCGGCACGGCCATCGCGGCCGTGGCCGAACTCGAAGCGCACGGGCTACGCACTATGCTGATCAACGCTGTCGCTACGGCCACGCGCCGCTCCCAAGAGCTGAGCCAGCTCAACAACCATGACCGAGCGGCCGCATGGTAACGATCATTGACTACGGGATCGGCAATCTGCGCTCCCTGGAAAAAGCTTTCCAGACGGTCGGTGCCGAGGTGCTGCGCACCGATCGCCCTGACGACCTGCTGCAGGCCGAGCGTCTGGTTCTGCCGGGCGTCGGTGCCTTCGGAGCCTGCATGGCGGAGCTGCGTCGTCGCGGGCTCATCCAGCCGATCCATGAGGCTGTCCATCGAGGCATTCCTTTGCTGGGCGTCTGCGCCGGCCTGCAGTTGCTTTTCGAGGAAAGCGAAGAGCACGGCCGCCACGAAGGACTGGGCCTGCTGCCGGGGCGCGTCGTACGCTTTCCCGAAACCACGGCGGATGGACGGCGGCTGAAAGTGCCCCAAATGGGCTGGAACACGATTACCCACCACCGCCCCTCTCCCCTGCTCAGAGGCATCCCCAACGGCGCCTACTTCTACTTCGTGCACTCCTACCACGCGGTGGCCGGAAACCCCGACGACGTGCTGGCCGTCACCACCTACGGCGACGTGACGTTTCCGGCCATCGTCGGGCGCGACCACGTCTTTGGCGTACAATTTCACCCTGAAAAGAGCCAGCAACACGGCCTCCAAATCCTGAAGAATTTTCTGGATCTAACGGCATGAACAGGCTTTAGACCTGATAAATCGCGTACCTGATTGTTCTCAGAAGCAATGCTACTGGTCATTCCGGCCATCGACATTCGCGGCGGGCGTTGCGTGCGGCTCTACCAGGGGTCGTATGAGCAAGAGACGGTCTACTTCGACGATCCGGTCAAGATGGCCTGCCTGTGGCGGGTGCAGAACGCCCGCGTGCTCCACATCGTAGACCTGGACGCGGCGCGCGGCCAGGGCCACAATCGCGAGGTGATCAGCGCCATCTGCCGTACGGTGGACATCCCGATCCAGGTTGGGGGCGGTGTTCGAACACTGGAAGATATCGAAGCCTTGCTACAGGCCGGCGTCTATCGTGTGGTGCTGGGCACGGCAGCCGTCCGAGAACCAGAGCTGGTCTCGGAGGCCATTGCCCGCTACGGCTGTAGCCGGATCGTGGTGGGCATCGACGCGCGCGACGGCGAGGTGCGCGTGCAGGGCTGGATCGAAGGCACGGGAGTCGACGCCGTCGAACTGGCGCTCGACATGGAACAGCGCGGCGTGCGCCGCTTCGTCTATACAGACATCAGCCGCGACGGCACGCTTGAGGGCCCCAACGTTGAGATGTACCGCACGCTGGGTCTGCATCTGAAAAAGGCACGCATTACGGCCTCGGGCGGCGTCAGTGGCTACCGTGACCTGGTGCGGCTGCAGGAGCTGGAGCCCTACCGAGTCGATTCGGTCATCATCGGCCGGGCGCTCTACGAAAACCGATTCCCCTGCCAGCAGTTCTGGTGCTGGCACGACAAGGAGAAGGTGGACCTAACGCGCTTCTCGACAGCGCCCCTAAAGCGCGAAATCAAACTGCCAACCGCCGAATAGCATGCCGCTGGCCCGTCGCATCATACCCTGCCTGGATGTTGACCGCGGACGCGTGGTCAAAGGGGTGAATTTTGTCGATCTGGTCGATGCCGGCGATCCGGTCGAGCAAGCCCACTTTTACGATCAGGCCGGCGCCGACGAGTTGGTGTTTCTGGACATCACGGCCACGCACGAAGGTCGCGCCATCCTGCACGAAGTGGTGCGCCGCACGGCCGATCAGGTCTTTATTCCGCTGACGGTGGGCGGCGGCCTGCGCACCCTCGAAGACATACGGGCCATGCTGCAGGCCGGTGCCGACAAAGTGTCGATCAATTCAGCCGTGATTCGCAATCCGGAGCTGATCACGGCTGGCGCCGAGGCGTTCGGCAGTCAGTGCATCGTGGTGGCTATCGACGCCCGGCGCGTTTCGGACAATCCGCCTCGTTGGGAGGTCTACACACATGGCGGCCGCCGTCCCACCGGCATCGATGCTGTTGAATGGGCCCAGGAAGCTGAGGCGCGCGGTGCCGGCGAGCTGCTGGTGACCTCAATGGACCGGGACGGCACAAAGGATGGCTACGACCTGGAACTACTGCGGGCCATCAGCTCGCGCGTCACGATCCCTGTCATTGCCTCCGGAGGCGCCGGCACGCTGGAACATCTGCGCCAGGCCTTTGTCGAGGGGCAAGCCGACGCGGTGCTGGCTGCTTCGATCTTTCACTTTCGCCTCTATACAATCCAGGAGGCCAAGGTCTACCTCCATCGTGCCGGAATCCCCGTACGCCTGACCGAGCCCGTCGATGTCGTCGCCTGAAGTTCGCCGAACGGTCTGGCTACTGCGCGGCGCCGCATTGCTGTTCGGGGTGCTGGGGTTGAGCATCGCGCTCTGGCTGGCCGACAAAGCCGTGCGTTACCCCCACATCCTGGCGCGCCAGGGAAGCGCCGAGGCGCCGCTCTGGATCCCCATGCTCGTATTCGTGCTGCTCTGCATGGGGGCCAGCATTTTTCTGTTTTTGCGGGCGGCCGCTCGCGTGGCGCGTGGCGAGGAGCTTTATGCCCAGCGCCACCGCCGCTATCCGTCCGAGCGCTCTGCCAACGAGCGAAACAGCGCGGCCAGCACCTCATAGGCCCGACGATAGATGCCCGGGGCCTGGCTTTCGCGCGGACCGGCCACGTTGAGCACCCGAATGTGCTCGGCTTCCAGCCAGCAGCGAATCGTCCGAACCAGTTCCTCGGCGGGACGATTCAGGGCCAGCACCAGAGAGGGCTTCCCCATGCGGCACGCGGCCAGTTCGGTCTGTGCCGTACCTCCACGAAGCGGGCCACCCGGATGCAGGATGAGCGTGCCGTCGCTATCGCGCACATTCCAGGTGGTGCGGACAATCGGCTCCGGCGCAGGCGTCTCTTGCAGTGGATAGACGTCGGGGATTGGCCCATCTTCGGCCCACCGATCTTTTGGACACCAGCCGCCGATGGGAACTCCAGCCGCCTGCGCGGCGTCGAGCGCCGCACGATCTACCCCGGTCTGCCCACCGGAAACGACACGTTCGAGCTGCCAGCCACCCATGTTGCGTTTGTTTGTTGCGCTGGAACTACCGGAAGATCATCGCCGTCGGCTCTATGCCCTGCGCGATCCTTCCTGGCAGGCCCGCTGGGCCACGCCGGACCAGTTTCACCTGACGCTACGCTTCCTGGGTTCCGTCGCAGCAGACCTGCTGCCGAAGCTAATCCGGACGCTGGCCGAGATCAAAGCGCCGGCCTTCGAGCTGGCCCCTCGGGGCCTGATGGTGCTCCCCTCGCTGACACGCCCACGCGTACTGGCCGCGGCCGTCGATCCCGTGCCGGAATTACATGCGCTGCAGGCCGAAATCGAACAGCGCATGGTCGATCTGGGTTTTACACCGGAGAATCGGCCGTTCCGACCGCACGTCACGCTGGCCCGGCTGAAGCAGGTGCCGACTGCCGCGGTGCGGGCGTTCCTGCAGCGACATCGCGACTTTGCGCTGACGCCGTTTCCGGTCCGGGCCTTCCATCTGTACGAAAGCCATCTGCATCCCGATGGAGCACGTTATGAGATACTTCACCGCTTTCCGCTTCAGCCTTAACCGCCTGCTGCTTCTGGGGCTTTGTTGCAGCTTCTGGATGACAGCCAGGGCACAGGACACCGCCCGCCAGCTCATGGAGCGGCTGCGTGCGCGGTATCAGCAAATCGACGCCCTGCAGGCATCGTTCGTGCAAATCCTGCAGACGCCTTACACCGAACAGCCCGACACGCTGCGCGGACGGCTCTGGTTGCAGGGCGACCGCTACCGCGTCGAGACTCCGCGCCAGACGATCGTCACCGACGGCCACACATCCTGGATTTTTCTACCAGAAACGCGCCAGGTGCTCATTAGCGACTACGTGCCCGACGAAACCGGCTTTTCGCTCAGCGAATTTCTGCTCCACTACAGCGATCGCTACGAAGTGCGCGGCGGTGAGGCCGTCACCTATCAGAACATGGCGTATCACCGATTGCGCCTGCGCCCCCTCCAACCGGAAGCGCTGTTTCAAGAGGTGGTGCTCTGGGTACGCGACCGGGACCTGCTCGTTACCCGCGTGGACGTGCGCGACGTGAACGACACGCGCATGACGTTCCTGCTATCCGACTTGGTACTAAACCCCCCGCTCTCGCCTGAGCTGTTCACGTTTCGCCCGCCCGGCGGTGTCGAAGTGGTGGACCTGCGCCAGTAGCTCATGGCCCGTATCCAAACGTTTCGCCCCCTATTTTTCCGCCTTGGGAGTTTTGCACTAGGCCTTGGTCTGCTCTATCTGGCGCTACGCGGCACCGATCTCCGGATGATTTGGGAGGATCTGAAGCAGGCCGACTACCGGTGGTTGGCACCGCTCGTTGTGCTGACGCTCCTGAGCCACGTGATCCGCGCCTGGCGCTGGCGACTGCTGCTGGAAGCACTCCCCAATGCAAACAGCCAGTGCCGCCCCACTACTATCCGCGCCTTTCAAGCACTCATGATCGGCTATATGGTTAACTATGCGGCACCCCGACTGGGTGAGCTGGCCCGTGCGGCCAGCCTGAGTCACACCACTGGCCTGCGCCTCAGCAGCGTGCTGGGCACAGTGGTAGCCGAGCGCCTGATGGATCTGTTTGTGCTCGTGCTGGCGCTGCTGAGCGTACTAGGCATGCTACTGGATCGGTGGGTGGAACTGCACCGTCTGTTCGTGGCGCCCTGGCTCCATAACGGATCCCTGCATCTTCTGGCGCTGGGCGCTTTGCTTGCGCTGCTACTGCTCGGGCTCGGCATCTATCTGGGACGCCGAATTTCCCTGCTCCAGCGCGCCGGTCGGCGGCTGCACGGACCGCTTGCTGCGTTCAAACACGGGCTGTTTACTGTGCATCGCACCCATCGGCCAGTGGCCCTTATGCTCAGCACGCTGCTAATGTGGGCCTGTTACTGGGGCATGGCCTATCTGCCGCTGCTCATGCTCGACCTGAGCCGGCCCTATGGGCTGGGGTTGGCCGAAGCCTGGGTGCTGCTGGTTCTGGGCGCCATAGGTGTGGTCATTCCATCGCCCGGCGGACTGGGCTCCTACCACTACATCACCGTGCAGGTCATGGTCCACCTGCTGGCAGTCCCTCAGGCGCCAGCCGCTACCTATGCCGTGCTGACGCACGGTGCCCAGATGGTCCTTTACACGCTGATCGGCTTTGTTTGTCTGGTGCTGCAGGGCGGACGTTGGCGTCCTCCGGACGATACCGGTTTAGAAGCGCTTCCAGCTACATTTCGGCCCCCTTTTTCGTCCCCCTGAACAACGGATCAGTAGCGCTTCCTTTCCACTGAATCCAAGAAATTGACCATTCAGCCAGTTGCTTCTGCGAAGTTCTGCGGATTCATGTAGACTTTGTACAGTCGCGCAGCCATACTTACCCAGGTTCTTTCACAATCATTTAGCAGCCGGACCTATGGAAGCCCTTGTCAAACACTGCAACCCGCTCGCCGATCTAATCAGCGACGAGGTGTACCAGTTGCTGGTCGAACACAACTTACTGGACGCCAGGCGCGTCCGCGACTACCAGATCCGCAAACGCTTTCGACAATTACGTGCCCAGAACGTACCCGCCTACGACGCCATCGAACGCATCCAAGAGGAGTACCCTTATTTGCAATTCGATACCATCCGGAAGATCGTTTATCGAGGCAACGACGCGTGTCACTGACGCGCATGGGTGGCCGCAAACAGCAAAATACCGGCGGCCACCGAGACGTTAAGCGATTCGACGGGGCCGCGCAGTGGGATCGAGACAAGCAGATCGCACGCTTGTGCCACACGGGGACGTAACCCACGTCCTTCGTTGCCCAGCACAAGGAGGAGGGGCCGGCGCCAGTCCATCTCCCATACAGAAACCTCGCCGGAAGGACTGGCGCCGGCTATCCAGAATCCGTATGCTTTGAGCTTCTCCAGAGCGCGACTCAGGTTCGTTACGCGGGCAATAGGCACGCGCAGTGCTGCGCCGGCGCTGGCTTTTAGGGCAGCAGCGTTCAGGGGGGCCATGTGATGCCGGGGTACCAGCACACCGGCCACACCAGCCGCCGCAGCCGTCCGCAGAATAGCGCCATAGTTGTGCGGGTCTTCGATCTGGTCCAGCGCCACCAGCAGCGGAAGGCGCTCCTGCACAGCTTCAGGCGAGGGGGCTACTTCTTCCAGCAGTTCTTCTAGCGTTCGGTAGCGCACCGGCGCCACAAAGGCCACAACGCCCTGGTGCACAGCCCCAGCGGCCAGCCGGTCCAGCCGTGCTTTCGGGACCATCTGCACGGGAATGCCATGCGCCCGCGCCGCCCGTCGAATGGCCTCGATCGCTGGTCCGCTGGCTCCTTCCTGAAGCAGTACCTTCTCCACACGGGTTTCTACCTGCTCCAGTGCCTCTCGCACCGGATTGCGTCCCACCAGTCGATCAATTGCCTCATTCATGCTTTTGTCGCGGTCTGAATGCGACGGGCCAGGTGTTCGAGCCGCTCGTGCAGATGGAGGATGAAGGTTTCGTGCTGCGGCTTCATCAGCACGCTGCGCAGCACGCGCGCTTCTGGCCGATCGATCTGCAGCGTCGGCCACCGATGGCGCAGCGTCTCGGTGCGCAACCGAAGTACACTGAGAAACACTGGATCGGCTGCGTCCTGCATGGCCTCCTGAAACAGCTGCTGGCTAAGCTCATCCAAGGCTGAAGCGGCAGAGGTCGACGGTACGGGGTAGAACGTCAGGATGTCCAGCTCGGGCTGTTGCACCAACTGGAGCACCTCCGAGCACTCCAGCAGGGCAGCCCAGCGACGGGCCGCCCGCAGACAGGCCGTCAGAATTGGCCCCAGTCCGCGATCGGCCGCCAGCGGCAACACCTGCAGCGTGAGCCAGAGCGCTCCGGCGGCTGCACCCGCCCGCGAACACTCCAGACTGATCTCTCCCAGATGGAGTGCGTCGGAGGTGAAGTAGGTATAGGGTGAGTCGTGCCGGTAGAACCTACCTACTGACGGGTCCCGGAAGAGAATAGCCCCACATCCGTAAGGCTGCAACCCATGTTTATGCGGGTCGATCGCTACGGAATCGCAGTCGGCCATAGCCTTCAGGTGACGCCGGGTGTCTGGGGCCAGCTCTGGCGCTTCGGCATAAGCCAGCAGCGCAAAAAAGCCACCGTAGGCGGCATCGACATGGACCCGGCAGCCATACCGACGGCAGAGCGGTAGCGCGTCGGCGATTGGATCGACTGCCCCGCGCCCCGTCGTGCCAGCCGTCAGCACGACAGTCCCGATGCGTCCGGTGCGCAGCGCCGCTTCGAGCGCTTCGAGGTCCATGCGCCCTTCGGCATCGGTGGGTAATTCCACGGCCTCAAGTTGTAGGACGCCGCTCATGCGGCTGTGCGTGTAGTGCGCTTCGCGCGAAAACGCCACCCCGCGGTCCGGATGCAGACAGCGCGCCACCCAGAGCGCCTCCAGATTGGCTATGGTGCCTCCACCAGTCAGGTGACCGAGTGTAGGCTCGGGCAGGTGCAACATGGCCGCCAGTGCCCGCACCACCTCTTTTTCCATGGCGCCGGTAGGTGGCCCACCGTCTAGCGCGTGATTGTTCGGGTTGATGAGCTGGGCCGCCAAATAGCCGATCACAGCAACCGGATGCGGTGGCTTGAGCATCTGCCCGGCATAGCGTGGATGAAAGAATGGATAGTTGTCCCGCAGGCGCTCCAGGTAGCGCGTCAGCGCCGCTTCCAGCTCGTGCGCGTCAACCTGTAGGGACGGATGCGGCGTGTAAGGCCCCCATGACCCCTCCCAATCGCGGATGGCTTCGACCACACGTGCAAGCCAGGGTTTCAGGTCCATCTCAGGCCTCAGCTTTCTGGTGCACGTAGTGCTGGGTCTCCCTGCCGACGCAGCAGTCGGTTCCACCAGGCCACGCCAACGGCAAAAAGCGCCCCACCCAGCAGGCTCATAATGGCCTGAATTAGCGCCATGCGCCATTGGATGCGCGCCAATTCCACAATGACCACATCCTCCGGGTTTTCCGGTCGGACCCGTACTTCGACCGAGTCGCGTCCCCGCAGCAGTGGCGCCAGCGTATGCGGCAGGCTCAACCGATTGCGCTCAAAGAACTGGCCGTCCGGCAACCGAATGCGCAGGTTCACGTAATCGTACGTAACATCCACCCGCTGCGAGATCTCCAGCTCGGTAATTTCGGCCACGGCCGGAATGCCCTCCTGCCAGGTGCGGTGCATCTGATAAGCCGACCAGCCCAGGTACAGCCCCAGCGCGAATAACAGGCCAGGCGCCAGCCAGAGCACCCGCGCAATCCACAGCAAAAGCGATGGTTTCCGCAAGGCAATGGTCTGTTTGGTTAACCGGCGTGGAAGTCCAAACGTCCCAGCGCGCCTCCGGTTTTGCGCCTTGCGGATTCTTTGCAGGCCCACTATGCCATGAACAGATACGGTTTCCAGGCGTCGTCGATTGTACCCACAAACTCGCGGATAAACATGATGTGGCTGGGGCGAAACGGACGGCTCCGCAGTTTCATGCCGGCTTCCTCAGGCGTACGGTTTCCTTTCCGGTTGTTGCAGCGCGTGCAGGCCGTCACCAAATTCTCCCAGGTGTCGCGCCCACCTCGCGAACGCGGAATGATGTGATCAACGGTCAGGTTTTCCCGACTGCCGCAGTACTGGCACCGGTAGCCATCCCGACGCAGGATATTGCGCCGGTTCAGCATGATGTGCTTGTAGGGCACCCGGACGTACCATTTGAGACGCACCACACTGGGCCAGGGAAGCTGCACCCTGGGCGAGCGAACAAAGCGCCCGGGCCGTGCCGCCACCACTTCGGCCTTACGGAGCAGTACCAAGACAAGAGCGCGCTCTACACTGCAGACGGTCAGCGCGCTGTAATCCTGGTTCAAGACCAGTACCTGCCCTTTCATGGCACCCACCGACGGGCTGAAATGCACCGAACTACCTGAACCGTCACGGTGTGCCCGCAGGCGCGTGCCGTGAGCCGTGGCCCTATGTGCGCGTTGCGATACGGGAAGGCTTTTTTAGGGTTGCCATAACGGAATTATACGCCCCGGACACCCCGGAATCCGGCTGAAATTTACAACACAAACACCGAACTACCAAGCGCAATAACAAACCTTTAACCTGCATATAGACGAACCATACACGCTGCCCGCCCTGTTTCGTTCCGTTACTCCCGGCACCGCACCAACCCTTCCCGCTTCAACGCCTCCAGAAACACCTGCACCTGATGCGCGGCCTCCTCCTGCGTCACCTCGTAGCTGTCTAGCAACGCCGCAACCAGTTCCTCGATCGTCTGGCGCCCAGCCTCCAACTGCTCCCAGATAAATACGCCCGTTGCATTCAGCGTGTAGTACGATTTGGTCTCCAGGTGCAACAGCACCCCTTCGCCTTCGTCGAACCGCGTAAAGTTTACACGCGGATCGGGCTCGTAACGTGCCATGCCTTACGCGTTGGTCTGGTGAACCGATAATTCCGGGAGGGCGGCTGCCAGCAATTGCTCCATCCGCCTGGGCCGCTTGAGCAGGTCCGGGCCGGCTTCCAGCAGGTAAGCCGGCGCCTGGCGGACCAACCGCCCCATCACATCAAGCAAACAGCGTTCCGCCGGATCGTCCATCCATCCGAGCATCAGACTGGCCTGCAACAGCCGTCCGAATGCCTCGCTCCGCCGCAGTGGCACCAGCCGACTTTCGGGAATATCGGCAAGTTCTGGAAAAATCAGCAGCATCGGACGGCATTGCGGCTGAAATCGGCCGGGGTGCAACCAGTCCATGCGCACGCGCAGCTTTGCCGGATCGGTAGGCTGACGATCCGGGCAGGCAGCAACCTCGGGAAAATAGCGCGCGCTTTCCGGATCGAGCCCAAAATCCTCCCGAAAAGAAACGGCAACAACATCCGATCCGCTCTGATGAACCAGCACGGCATCGTCGGTCAGATAGGACCAGCCGCGCCGGACCAGGCTGTAGGTCAGCGTCGATTTGCCCGAATCGCTACGCCCCACCAGCAGCAAGCCATTGCCGCGCCAAACCAGCCCGGCCGCATGCAGGCCGAACCATCCTTTTTCGCGCAATAACAGACTCAAGGCCAGCACCAGCCCGAAGGTGAACGCGGGCAACCTCTCCGAACCGGGCGGAACGTAGCCCTGCAGCGTTGCACCCCGTACCTCGAAAGCCACCGGCCCGTATCGCAGCCACCAGCCCGACGCCCCCACTAGCAGACGACAGGAAGCCGCCTCGAATACGACGGGCCAGGCCGGATCGTCACAGGTCGCCGAAAAAAGGCGAAGCGTCCAGTCCGGTGTGGCGTCTTGCCGTTTGGGCCTGAAGCGGTGGTAACGCAGCACCTGATCGGCCTGCTGCTGCAGCGTGGAATCCTCACTTTCCAGCAGCAGCGCAAATTGTTCGAAGCGGTAGATCGTTCTCATGTGCGGCGCCCGTCAGGTGGATGCGTGTAGGTGACGGCAAATTGCTGTCGCGGATCGACGGCTTCAGCCACTGGTCGTCCTTCCCACTCCACCCAGGCGTGTCCCCGCAACTGGCCGTTTGCACGCATCACGCCAAAGCGTATGCAGACGGGCATCCCGGCCCGCCGGTAAAAGTGATACAACAGCAATGCCTGTTTCATGCAGAAGTCGCGCCCGTAAAGCCGTCGAAGCACTGCCAGGGTCAGGCGCTCGACGCGTCGAAGTTCGTTTTCACTGAGGGGCGCATCCTCTGGACTGGGTTCAAACAGGGTCAGCAGGGCTGGCAGCGGAAGCCGACGTTGATTTCGTTCGATCCGGACGATCAGCCGAAAAATCTGCCGGAGCCACCGCAGATCGCCTCGCTGCCATTTGCGCCAGATGCGATGTCGCCAGCTCAACCGAAACAGCCGTCGGAGCGAAGGCGGCTGCACCATATCAGGCGTGGCGGGTGCCTGTTGCACGTGCCCCTGATGTTGCACTTTGCGCAAACGGGTCAGCATACGTCCCTCAATGTTGAATGCCCAGCAGCGGGCGCGTCGTGTAAAAAAGCGTCGTCAGCAGCAGGTAGCGCAGCCGCGCAGTCGGATGCTCCCGGCACTGCACGTGGAACGCAAAGCGTTGCCAGAAAGACCGCCAGGCGCCCGGATGTCCAATTCCGTCCAGAACGCGTCTTGCCAGTCGTTCCACGCGCTGATCCCGGCTGACGATCCGAAGCACCTCGGGCGGCAGTTCCACGTGCAAGCCTTTGTGCACCAGCCACAACCCCAGCCGCACCATACGCTGGCATTGCCACTGCCGGGCTACCTGCCAGACATGATCCCAGTCGAGCCCCGGAGCGTGCCGCAGCAAGCCGGCCACGTCGCACATCCATTTCAGGCTGCGCCACTGATGTTTGGCGCTGTGCAGGCAGAGCAGCGGCAGCAACGCTTCGACCGGGAGCGTCCGCACCGCCTGGCCCTCCAGGTCGACATGCCGGGCCTGCGCCAGCAACGACCAGACATCCGGCTGTGGTGCAAAACGCCAGGGTGCCATACCTGTGTGCAGATCGACCATCAGCAGGCGATTCGGCGTCCGGTACGGATGCTCGCGCTGCAACCGCAGGTACAGCCTGCGCACCATGCCCCGATGCGGCACGTCCCGCAGGTAGCCCAGCTCGAGCATCACCGCCTCGGCGCGTGCAAAGTCAGACGCGGCTACCAGCAGATCGATGTCGGACGCCGGACGCAACGTCGGATCACCGTAGGCCATCTGCCCCAGCACGACCCCTTTGTAAAACAGCACGGGAACTCCGGCTTTCTCAAATGCCTGTTGCAAACGCTGCACTTCTCGGACCTGCAGGCCAGCCTGCGCTGCGGCTGCCAGGTAATGCGGCCGCAGGGCCACCCGCAGCGCCTCGGGAACCTTTTCCAGGGGGGCCGCCTTCAGCGCCCGGTACAGCAGCGGCCCCACGCCCTGCTGCACGGCCAGCCGGGCTACTTCAGCCGCATCCGCCAGACCCACCGGCGTAGGCATTGGCGCATTCCGCCAGTAGGCCTGCAAGCAGGCCTGAAGATAGCTTTGCGCAGCATGACCCATGGCCCAACGGTGCCGATGCAACAGGATAGAAGTGTGCCGTTATAAAAACGCGAAAACAGCCGCTGACCGGTATCCGCTTTTGGCGCAAGCCGACCCCGACGATTGACGCGTATGGCCTTCCGAAAAACCCTGTTGACAACAGACGTCCAAGAGGCAGCCGCCCTAATCCATCAGGGGGAGCTGGTAGCCTTCCCCACTGAGACAGTCTACGGACTTGGTGCTGATGCCTTCAACCCGAAGGCCGTCCAGAAAATCTTTAAAGCCAAAGGCCGGCCGCTCGACAATCCGCTTATCGTACACATTGCCCGTTTTGATCAGCTTGAGCGTCTGGTACGCGACATACCGGAAACCGCCCAGCGCTTTATGGAACGGTTCTTTCCTGGGCCGCTGACGCTGGTGCTGCCGCGTCACCCGGACGTACCCGACGCGGTGACAGCCGGGCTGCCTACGGTGGGCGTGCGCATGCCACGCCATCCGGTAGCGCAGGCGTTCCTGGAAGCCTGCGATACGCCCGTGGCCGCGCCGTCAGCCAACCGCTCCGGCCGCCCCAGCCCGACCCGCTGGGAGGCTGTCTATGCCGACCTAAACGGCCGCATTGCCTGCATTCTGCAGGGTGACCGGAGCGATATGGGACTGGAATCGACCGTGGTGGACTGCACCGGATCGGAGCCGGTGGTGTTGCGGGCCGGTGCCGTTTCCCTCGAGGCACTCCGTGAAGTGGCACCCGAAACGCGCCTGGTAGGCGATGAAGCATCCCTCAAAGCACGCAGCCCGGGTACGCGCTATCGTCACTACGCCCCACAGGCCCGCGTGGTGCTGGTCGATCATCCGGACGAAGCCGTGCCCGATCCACACCACGCCTACATCGGTCTGACCCCGCCTGCACACCCCGAAGCATTCGGCGCTTGCTGCATCTGCCCGGACGTGGAAACGTACGCCTACGAACTGTTCGACTTCTTCCGCCGCTGTGATGCGCAGGGCTGCACATGCATCTACGCCCAGCGTGTACCACGCACCAGCCTCGGCCTAGCCCTCATGGATCGCCTCGAACGCGCTGCCTTCTGAAATCGCCTTGAAACCTTCACCTTTCTCAATGCTTACAAGCTTATGCGCACCCTTTTTGAGAGCAACCGCGACGGCCCTGAAGCCATCATGCAGCGACTGTTACAACCACAAACATACATACTCCTACTTCTTTGGGGAATGCTGTCCTTTGGCAACGCGGCCTATGGACAGGCAGCCCCAACGTCGCCTACGTTCCAGCTCGCTCCTGCAGCTCCCAATCCCTTTCAAACACAAACCACGTTTACATTAAGTGTAAGCACTACGCAACCTGTACGTATCGAATTGTTTAACCTGCTGGGGCAACGCGTCCGCCTCGTCTACGAAGGAGTACTTTCTGCGGGTACCCCTTATGTATTCCAAATCGAAGCGGGCGACCTTCCCAATGGACTCTATCTGTATCGCATTCAGGGCTCCACGTTCAGCGTTACACGTCGCCTGCTACTGATGCGATGAGCTACGGCGTCTGGATCATCAGATCTCCGTAAGAGGCCAGGTCGTCGCCTCGATAGATAAACAGCCGATGCAGACCGGTGAGGCGTGCCAGACTGCGGTCGGAGGCCAGTACGCGCGGATCGAACGTAAATACGTAGGTGCCGGGTTGCGATAGCGAGGGGTGCTCGTCCAGCAGCTGCATGAGGCCGTCCACATTCTCAGCCCAAATGCTCAGCGAGCCGCCCAGCGGCGAAAAGACATGGAACGGTAACCATACTGGACCACTTCCCGTGTATGGATTCGGGTAGGCCGGATCGAAGCGGAGATAGCCCCGAAAGGCCGGCGCCACCCGCCAATCGTCTGGATCTTCCAAAAGCACCTGTCCGTTTTTGTCGGTACGTGTGAAGCCTTCCGGCGGCCGAAATGCCTCGCTCAGAAAGTCTTCCTGCTGGTGGTTGTCGCATCCTGTCAAAATCAGAAGAAGCAACAGCACGGCTTGCACCAGACGGCCGCCCGTCGTAGCATAGGGGCGTCGATCCTGCAGGCAGGTCATCGGACTCATGGTTGCGGCCAATGGATTGCGGGTAGCGCTTGGTGGACGCACGATTCTGGACGGGCTCACCTTTGAGATCCCGGCCGGTTCCTTTGTGGGCCTGCTGGGACCGAACGGCAGTGGCAAAACCACGCTGATTCGCACAATCAGCGGAGTGCTCCCCTACAGCGGAACGCTCTCGCTGCGGGGACGGCCGCTGCGGAGCTGGCCACGCCGGGCTCTGGCCCGTCAGGTGGCTGTCGTGCGCCAGACCCCCACGCTGGCGTTCGACTTCACCGTCGAAGACATCGTGCTGCTGGGCCGTGCTCCCCACAAGGGCTGGCTTGAGCCCTTTACCGCGGCCGACCGTGCCCGCGTACGCGAAGCACTGGCAGCCGTCGATCTGGTCAAGAGCGCCCATCGGCTGATCCACACGCTCAGCGGCGGTGAGCAACAGCGTGTGTTTTTGGCCCAGGCACTGGCCCAGGAGGCCGACTTGCTGCTGCTCGACGAGCCCACCGCCCACCTGGACGTGCACTACCAGTTCGAGTTTCTGGACCGCGTACGCGCACTGGTGGCCGAAGGCCGTACCGTGGTGGCTGTCTTTCATGATCTGTCGCTGGCCGCCCGCTACGCCGACCGCCTGCTCGTGCTGCACCGAGGCCGCCTCGTGGCCGACGGACCACCGGCCGACGTGCTTACCGAAGCGCTGATCGCGCACGCCTTCCGTATGGCCGCCCGCATCCACCGCCTACCCGACGGCCAACCCTGCATTCAGTACCTCCATCCAATCACTTCAACCGCAACGCCCGCATGAAAATCTACACCCGCACTGGCGACGATGGTACAACTGGGCTCTTTGGCGGGGGGCGCGTGCCTAAATCCCACCCACGCATTGCCGCCTACGGGACGGTCGACGAACTGAACTCATGGCTTGGACTTGTGCGCGCGCACCTGCTGCCCGAAGAAAACGAACTCGACGCCCTGCTCCACCGCCTGCAGGGTATGCTCTTCGACACCGGCGCCGACCTGGCTACGCCGCTTGACAGCCGTGCCCGCACCGTCCGCATCGAATCCCACCACGTAGAAGCCCTCGAGCAGGAGATCGACCGGCTCGAAGCGCAACTGCCCCCACTCAAGACGTTCATCTTGCCGGGCGGTGCGCCGGCCGCGGCCATGCTGCATGTAGCCCGCACGGTTTGCCGTCGGGCTGAGCGGCTCCTCGTCGAAGCCATGCAGCAAGAGGCGTTCAATCCGGAGGTGCTGCGCTTTCTGAACCGCCTCTCCGACCTGCTTTTTGTGCTGGCCCGGTGGATCAACTACCGGCGACACGTGACCGAAACGCCCTGGCTGCCAGAAAAACACACGTAGCCCCGAACTTTTGGACAGTGCGTCCTTATGCCTTAAATTGGATTGGAAGCGCTTTTGAATCAGGTACCGATCGCCATGGAAACGACTCCGATTACCGTTCGCGCCCCCCGTGGCACTACGCTGCATTGCAAAGGTTGGCACCAGGAAGCCGCCCTCCGCATGCTGATGAACAACCTGGATCCCGAGGTCGCCGAAAAGCCCGAAGAACTCATTGTCTACGGCGGTACCGGCAAAGCCGCCCGCAACTGGGCCTGTTTCCACAAAATCGTCGAAACGCTCAAACGCCTGGAAAACGACGAGACACTGCTCGTGCAAAGCGGCAAGCCGGTGGGTGTATTCCGAACGCACGAACTGGCCCCCCGCGTGCTCATTGCCAACAGCAACCTGGTCCCACGCTGGGCTACCTGGGATGAATTCCGCCGGCTGGAGGCGCTGGGCCTGACCATGTACGGCCAGATGACGGCCGGCTCCTGGATCTACATCGGTACCCAGGGCATCCTGCAAGGCACCTACGAGACATTCGCCGAATGTGCACGCCAGCACTTCGGCGGCACGCTAAAAGGCCGGCTGGTGGTGACAGCAGGCCTGGGTGGTATGGGCGGCGCCCAACCGCTGGCCGCTACCATGAACGAGGCCGCCTTCCTGGGCGTCGAGGTCGATCCGGAGCGCATCCAGCGCCGCATCCGCACCGGCTACCTCGACCGCATGAGCATGGACCTTGACGAAGCGCTCGAACTGGTCCTCCAGGCTCGGGAGCGCGGCAAGGCGCTCTCGGTGGGCCTGCTGGGCAACATCGCCGACGTACTGCCCGAGCTGGTGCGCCGGGGCATCGTGCCCGACGTGGTTACCGACCAGACGGCCGCCCACGACCTGCGCTACGGCTACATTCCGTCCGGCCACACCGTGGAGACCGCGGCCGTCTTTCGTGAAAAAGACCCCAAAGGCTACGAGAAGGCCGTGCTCGACGCCATGCAGCGGCACGTCGAGGCCATGCTAAAGCTGCAGGAGCAGGGCGCTGTGGTCTTCGACTACGGCAACAACCTGCGGGGCCAGGTGGCCGACCATCGCGGCATGAAAGAAGCATTCCGTATTCCAGGCTTTGTGCCTGCCTTCATCCGACCCCTTTTCTGCCGGGGTGCCGGACCGTTCCGCTGGGCGGCGCTTTCGGGCAACCCGAACGACATCGCTGTCACCGACCAGGCCGTTATCGAAACCTTCCCGCACAAGGAAAGCCTGGTACGCTGGATCAAAAAAGCCCGCGAAAAGGTGCGCTTTCAGGGACTGCCCGCCCGCATCTGCTGGCTCGCGTACGGCGAACGGGCCGAAATGGGCCTGAAGTTCAACTGGTTGGTGCGTAAAGGCAAAATCGAGGCGCCCGTCGTAATCGGTCGCGATCATCTGGATGCTGGTTCGGTGGCCTCCCCCAACCGCGAAACCGAGGGCATGCAGGACGGCTCCGACCCGATCGCCGATTGGCCACTGCTCAATGCCCTGCTCAATACGGCCTGCGGCGCCAGCTGGGTTTCGATTCACCACGGCGGCGGCGTGGGCATCGGCTACTCGATCCACGCCGGCATGGTCTGCGTGGCCGACGGCACCGAACAGGCTGACTTCCGACTCGAACGCGTGCTGACAGCTGACCCTGGTACAGGCGTCATGCGCCATGCCGATGCCGGCTACGAACTGGCCATCCAAACAGCCCGCGAGCGGGGTCTCGACCTGCCTATGATTACCGGCTAAGGCCGGTTTAAAGCAATGGGGCCCTTACCTGTTGCCATCGGTGCAACGGTTGTAAAACCATGGAACATCCGCTACCTACGCTGGAATTTTCTGTTCGGATTGCTTCGCTTTACGAAGACCTGGAGCGGCGCGTCGAGGAGCTACGCCGGGACCATTCGGCCGTGGTGGCATCCCGGACCCGCGTCGAAGCAGCACTGCAGAGCGGCGGCGTTTACTACGGTGTCAACACTGGCTTCGGAGCGCTGGCCCGCACACGCATCCCGGACGACCGCCTCACCCAACTCCAGGAAAACCTGCTCATCAGCCACGCGGTAGGCGTGGGCCCCTGGCTGCCCCGCGCGCTATGCCGGCTGATGCTGCTGCTCAAGATCCACGCCTTAGGGCTCGGCTACTCAGGCATTTCGGTGCCGACCTTCGAGCGATTGCTCGACTTTGCCCAGCGCGAGCTGATCCCGGCCGTACCCAGTCGAGGAAGCGTGGGTGCCTCGGGCGACCTGGCTCCACTGGCCCACCTGGCCCTGCCGCTCATTGGTCACGGCTATTTCTGGAACGAAGAGGGCACTGCGGTGCGTCCGGCCGCCCAGGTACTGGCCGAGGCGGGGCTTTCACCAATTCGGTTGCAACCTAAAGACGGCCTGTCGCTCATCAACGGTACCCAGCTCATGAGCGCCTGCGGGGCGTACGTGCTCGAAAAAGCGCTCCATCTGGTAAAGGTAGCCGACATTCTGGCGGCCATGAGCCTCGAAGCACTGCAGGGCAGCATCAAGCCGTTCGATCCCCGCATTCAGGCCGTACGTCCACACCCCGGCCAGGCCCTTGTGGCCGAAAACATCCGGACGTTGCTCGTCGATAGCGAGATCCTCGAGTCACACCGGCACTGCGGTAAGGTGCAGGACCCCTACTGCCTGCGTTGCGTGCCCCAGGTGCACGGCGCCAGCCGCGATGCGCTCGACTACGCCCGCCGCGTCGTGGAGATCGAGATCAATTCGGCCACCGACAACCCGCTCGTCTTCGAAAACGGCGACATCCTCAGCGGCGGCAACTTTCACGGCCAACCGCTGGCGCTGGCGCTCGATCTGGCCGCCATGGCGCTGGCCGAGCTGGCCAGCATCTCGGAGCGCCGCATCTACCTGCTGCTGGAGGGGCACGACGGCCTGCCCCGCCTGCTGATGAAAGACACCGGCATCAACTCGGGCTTCATGATCCCCCAGTACACGGCCGCCGCCCTTGTTTCTGAAAACAAGGTGCTCTGCCACCCAGCCTCGGTCGACTCGATCCCGACCAGCCTGGGCCAGGAAGACCACGTCAGCATGGGCAGCATCAGCGCACTGAAGTTGCTGACCGTGCTGGAGAACGTCGAACATGTGCTGGCCATCGAGCTGTTCACAGCCGCTCAGGCGCTCGACTATCGGCTGCCGCTGCGGCCTGGACGGGGCGTGGAGATCGTCCACCACTATGTGCGCCGGCACATACCCCATCGCGAAGCCGACTACTTTTACCAGCATGACATCGCCCGCTGCCTGGAGATGATCCGGGGCCGGGAGCTGCCCGATTTGGTAGCCCGTGAGCTGCGCCCGCTGCACTGATGCCGGTCCTGACAAACATCCGCCAGCTGCTGACCTGCCGGGCCGAAGGTGGCCAGGAGGCGCTGCATCCTATTGAGCGGGCGGCACTGGTCTGGGAAGGCGACACAATCCGCTGGGTGGGCCCCGAAGCTGAACTGCCTGCTCGCTTTCAGAAGAAACCGCGTCTTGACGCGGGCGGATGCCTGGTAGCACCTGGACTGATTGACTGCCACACGCATCTGGCCTTTGAGGGTTGGCGGGCTGATGAGTTCCGGCTTCGCTGCCTGGGCGTCTCCTATCTGGAGATTGCCCGCCGGGGTGGCGGCATCCGACGTACGGTGGCACAGACGCGGGCCGCTTCGGAAGAGACACTTTACCACCGCTGTTTGGGTTTTCTGCGCGAGATGGCCCGCCTGGGCATCACGACCATCGAGGCCAAAAGCGGCTACGGGCTGTCTCTTGAGGAAGAATTGAAGCTGCTGCGTGTTTATCGGCGGCTGCAGGCGACCCAGCCGGTCCGGCTGGTCCCCACCCTGCTGGCTGCCCACATCGTACCGCCCGAGTATGAAGAGCGCCGCGAAGCCTATCTGCAGTTGATCCTGGACGAACTGATCCCCCGCGTGGCCCGCGAGCGGCTGGCCAACTTCTGCGATGTGTTTGTGGAAGAAACGGCCTTCACCGTAGAAGAAGCCCGGGCGATGCTGGAGCGCGGTAAGGCGCTTGGACTACGGCCCAAGCTACACGCCGACCAGCTGCACAACGGTGGCGGTGCCCGTCTGGCCGCCGAGGTTGGGGCTGTCTCAGCTGATCATCTGGAGTACGCCTCCGACGAAGGCATCCGGGCAATGGCACGGGCCGGTGTGGTGGCCGTCGCTTTGCCACTCGCCACACTGTATCTACACCAGCGCCCTATGGACGCCCGCCGCTTCGTGGCAGCAGGCGTGCCGGTGGCCGTCGCCACCGACTTCAACCCCGGGAGCGCCCCCTCCTATCACCTGCCCCTGGCGATGACGCTGGCCTGCGTCCTCTGCGGCCTGACGCCTGCCGAAGCGCTGAAGGGGGCCACGTGCTATGCCGCTCGAGCCATCAACCGTGAACGCGCGTTGGGCTCGCTCGAACCCGGCAAAAAGGCCGACTTCATCCTGATCGACGCCGAGGACTTGGATCACTGGCTCTATCACTTCCGTCCCAATGCCGTACAGGCTACGTTCATCGGAGGAAAGCGCCTCGAAGACCATGACGTTACCGCCTGACGCCTTTCTGCCGCCGCCTGCGCCGTCCGATCCCTGGGACCCGACGGACCTGCGCGTGGGCCAGCTCCTCGGCCGGGCCGTCCGGAGCGTGGAAGAGGCTCAGGTTGTACTCGTTGGTTTTCCCTCCGACACAGGCGTACGCCGTAACGGTGGCCGTCCCGGTGCCCGCGAGGCGCCCCGGGCCATCCGCGAAGCCTTCTACCGCCTCACGCCTGACCCCTGCTCCGGCCAGGCATTCTCCGAACTGCTGGCACACACGCTCGATCTGGGCGACCTGCGCCTGAAGCGCACGCTGGAAGCCTCCCAGGAGCACTTCGGGCGGCTCATGGCCCCGCTACTACGCGACGGCAAGCTGCTCGTCATTTTGGGCGGCGGCCATGAAACCGCCTACGCCCACTTTCTGGCCTACGTGCACGCCGAACAGCCCGTCTATATCCTGAACTGGGACGCTCACGCCGACGTGCGGCCACTCCGGAATGGCCGGGCCCACTCGGGTTCGCCTTTCCGCCAGGCCCTTACCCACCCTTCAGGGCGCTGCCGGAGCTACACAGTGGCCGGTCTGCTGCCGCATAGCGTTGCGCCTAACCACCTGCACTTTCTGCATGAGCAGCATGCCCACTACGTCTGGCGCACTGCGCTAACTGCCGATCGAATCACCAACCTCTATCACCAGGCCCGCGCGCCGCTCATGGTCAGCTTCGACCTGGACGCCGTCGATCAGGCCTTTGCACCCGGCGTCAGCGCCCCAAGCATCGACGGCATGGCTCCCGAACACTGGCTGCAGGCGGCCTACGAAGCCGGCCGCTGCGCTGCCGTCCGATCTATCGACCTCGTCGAATGCAACCCGCGCCTGGACCGGGATCGCCAGACCGTTCGCTTGGCCGCGCTTACGCTCTGGACCTTCTTTTGCGGACTGGCCAAGCGAATATCCTGAAAAATGTGCAGGTGCGCTTCATGAATCACCTGCCTTCGCGTATATTGCGAAGTTGCAGATAGTGCTGACCCTGAGTAGTATCCCGTATAAAAATGCGTCGTACAGTCGGAGTGAAACGTTCGGTTCGTTTTTTTCTACCCCTGTTGCTTGTTGGTATCGCGATGGTAGCCCTGTGGTATACCCGTAGTCGCCCGTCTCAAGTACCTTCAAGCTCGACGCCTGGACGGCATGCGGCCTTTCGCCCGGTTACCATCGTGTACGACACCTTTGGCATCGAGGAAGAAGCTTTCGAGCGCAGCACGCACCGCATCCGGCAGGGCGAGACGTTCGCCAACATTCTTATGCGCTACGAGGTGCCCTATACCGAGGTGCTGGCGTTGACCGAAGCGGCACGCGGCGTGTTCAACGTGCGCCGTCTGCAAGCTGGTCGTCCCCTGCATATCTACCGCGACTCCACGGGTGCGCGCGTATTCGTCTATCAGTCCGATCCTGTGCGCTACGTGGTGTTCGACCTGCGCGAGCCAGTACGGGTCTATACAGGCCGGCGTGCCGTCGAGCGCGTGCTGCGCACCGCACAGGGCGTCATCGAAAGCTCCCTGTACGAGGCGCTTCAGGCCGCCGATGCCGATCCGGAGCTGGCCATCCGGCTTTCGGAGATTTTCGCCTGGCAGATCGACTTTTACCGCATTCAGCGCGGCGACCGCTTCGTGGCCCTCTATGAGGAGACGCTGATTGACGGCGAGGCGGTAGGTATCGAGCAGGTGCTGGCCGCACGCTTTCAGCACATGGGCGAAGACTTCTACGCGTTTCGCTTCGAGCACGATGGCGGCGTGGACTACTACGACGCAGACGGCCGCAACCTGCGCAAAGCCTTCTTGAAAGCGCCCCTGCGCTACAGCCGCATCACTTCACGCTACAGCCTACAGCGTTTTCATCCACTCCAAAAGCGCTACAAGCCGCACCTCGGTACCGACTATGCCGCCCCAGCCGGCACGCCCGTCTATGCCACGGGCGATGGCGTAGTGATCGAGGCCGGCTATACGAACTACAACGGCTATTACGTCAAAATCCGGCACAATGCAATCTATATGACCGGCTACCTGCACTTCTCGCGCATTGCGAAGGGTATCCGGCCTGGCGTGCGCGTGCGCCAGGGCCAGGTGATTGGCTACGTGGGCAGCACGGGGCTGGCCACCGGACCACACGTGTGCTACCGTTTCTGGAAAAACGGCCGCCAAGTGGATCCCCTGCGCGAGCAGTTGCCCCCCGGCGAGCCTGTGCCCGATTCACTTCGGGAAGTCTTTTTCGCGCTACGCGACCGCCTGATGCCCCACCTGCTCTTCGAATCGCCGGCTTATGCAGCGGTAACGGCAGCGGCCGAAGGCAACGCTACCCTGTAGTCCTGCGCAATAGCCTGGGCGGTTGCCTCAGCCGAGAGCACCACTCCCGGAATTCCAGCGCCGGGATGCGTACCTGCCCCAACGAAATAGAGGCCTCGGATGTCTTCACTCCGATTGTGTGGCCGAAAGTAAGCGGTCTGGGTAAGTCGTGGTTCTATACTGAAGGCACTACCGTAAGGCGCGTTCAGATGCCGAGCGAAATCCTCCGGCGTAAAGTAGTGGCACACCTCCAGATTCGCCCGCAATCCCTCCAGTCCCCAAGCCTCCAAAAAGTTAAGTAAACGCTCGGCATAGCGCGGTGCTTCTTCAGACCAGTTGATCGGCGCCTGCAAGTGCGGTACGGGAGCCAGCACATAGAGGCTTTCACTACCAGGCGGCGCCATTGCAGGATCCGTGCGTGTAGGTGCATGCAGATACAGGCTGAAATCCGGTGCCAGTATTTTGCGCTCGAAGATGTCTTCGATGAGCTCACGGTACCGCGGCGAGAGAATCAACGTGTGATGTAGCAGTTGCGGGTAAGTGCGCCTGACTCCCAGGTACAGCAGAAAGCAACTCATGCTGTACTGCAAGCGCTTAATGCGTCGATCGGTCCAGCGTCGGCGCCAGGCCGCATCAACCAGGTGCTGGTAGGTATAGCCTGGATCTGCATTGCTCACCACCAGCTCTCCCGCATGAAACCCATCGACCGCCTCAACGCCAACTACCTGTTGATTGCGTACGAGGATACGTTCTACCGACGTGCCGGTGGATATGGTGCCCCCGATCTCTACGAACAGGCGGACCATCGCCTCCACTAAGCTATACATTCCGCCTCGGGCAAACCAGACGCCCTCTTCCCGCTCCAGATAGGGGATCATAATGTAGACAGCCGGCGCCCGGAACGGATTGCCGCCGATAAAAAGCGGATGAAAACTGAAGAGAAAATGATGGCGAAAATCTTTGAAGTAGCGTCTGGCAAACCGCGTCACGGGCTGAATCGCGCCAAGGCGTATCGCACGAGGAAGAAAAGCCAGCAGTTTACGCAGGGTATCAAACGGACGCGCTCCCAGCCCGTCCCGAATGACCGCCTCGTAAATAGGCTTTGTTGCTTCCATGAAGCGATCATAACGGGCGGCATCCTGCGGGTTGAAGCGTGCCATCTGCGCGCGCATGCGCTCCCGATCGGCTGTATAGTCGAGATATGTGCCATCATGAAAGTACACCCGGTAGAAAGGATCGAGCGGAACAAGCTCGACATAGTCTTCAAGCTGCCGCCCGGCTACGGCAAACAGACGCCGTAGGAGCGAGGGCGCTGTAATAAGGCTGGGTCCCATGTCAAACGTATAGCCTCGATCTCGAAGCTGGTAGGCCCGGCCCCCCACTTTTTCGCGCTTTTCCAGCAACATTGTCTTGAAGCCCATAGCCTGCAGGCGAATGGCAACGGCCAGCCCACCGAATCCGCTTCCAATTACGATGGCACGACGCTCTTTCATGGCTCGATCTGATTTCGTGCTACATGTTCAGACACAAACATTTCCCATTCTTCAATAGCATGTTCACCGACGCTGCTTAACCATCCCTGTAGCCGATCCAGCAGCGCAGTGGTAGCTGTTTCGAGTAATTCGGGCGAGGGATCTCGGGCCGTGTCGATAGGCGCTCCCATGACGATGAAAGCCGTAGGGGTTGGATATCGCAATGGTTCAAGATGAATGGCCGTTGGAATGACCCATCCAGGATGTACGGCGCGAACCATGAGCCGCACGCCTGGCCGAAAGCCAAGCGGCCGGGTAAAAGATGGACGGATCGCTCCCTGTGGGAAGAAAACCAGCCAGTAAGGCTGTCGGCGACGCTCCTGGTACAGAAAACGAAATAGTTTTCGGAGGGAAGCTGGTTTTTCTGGTTCAAGGCCGAGCGCTCCCATCCATCGAAACCAGGGAAAGCGTCTGCGTTGAGACGCCAGCATGACCGTATAGAGTGGACGTCCTGCTCCCCAGCGACGGTGCGCCTCGCGCAGCAGAAAGCCATCCCACCAGCTTGTGTGATTTGCGCAAAGCAGCACAGCCCGCCCGTCGTCAGGTAGCCCAAGCGGCCCTGCAACAAGGATGCGGTGCAAGCACAACCGCCGATAAGGTAACAGCATGCCGAAAAAAATCGTCACAAGCGGAGGCCACCAGTAAGCGGGGCGATTCATGGTCGGCGGGCTTCCTGAGTTTCGAGTTCGTGATACAACGTCTGCAACTGCACCCGCTCGGATTCACTAAGCGGTGCATTGGCCAGAAGGAATTCCACCATCATGCGCCGATAGACGTCCGGCAACGAAGCATCACCTTTCAGCAATTGCTGCGTTAGTCGGCGCATATCTTCCTGAGCCATCTCTTTGCGCCCGAAGAAAAAAGGCAGATAGTAAATGCTTAGCAGCCGAAGACATCGAATTTCCATGTGTTCGGGATGTGCGGCCACAAGGCTGTCCAGCACCAGCAGTCCCTGCCGTACGTAGCGCATTTTTGTATGCGGCCAGAAAGCATAGCGTGCCTTGAAAATGGTCAGCGCCGCCTGATAAGCGTCGGCCAGTGCGGCAGGCAAACGTGCACGTTGTGTTTCAAGAAAAGCCATCCCTTCTGCGATGGCAGCTTCATTTTCAGCGCTGAGCAGGTAATATCGACGCACACATTCGATGGGTTGGGTTTCTGCAGGCTCACACGTAACCAAGCCGGTCAACAACGCCAGCGCAAACAAACTGAGCATCATAGGGCAGGCGCGCTTGTGATCCCAAACGACTTGCGCAGACGACGCAGTGCGGCAATAGAAAGACCGATTTTTTCAGGGAGCGTCGTGTAGGCGCGGCGCGTTAGATTATCGTAATGGTTCCGGCGAAGCACTTCATGAATACCGCGGTAGAGCTCGGCAGCTACGGCAATCGCATTGCGAACGCGTGGTGGCAACGCCGGAATGGCCTCCCAGGCTACTTCATAGTCACGTTCGGCACGCTGCATTAGCTCTTCCAGTAGCACCACGTAGGACGAATCAAGTATGCCGGTCTGCTGCATTCGGAACAGATCCGAGATGTCAAGCCCATAGGTAGCCATGCGATCCGCCGGTAGATAGAGGCGATTGCGCCGCAAGTCTTCCCCCACGTCGCGCACGATGTTCGTGTACTGCATGGCGCGTCCAAGCGCTGCAGCGCGTGCAAGCAATTCAGGAGCGCAAACTCCCATCAGGTAGCACATCCAGATGCCTACCGTTGATCCTACCCGATAGGCATAGCGGTCCAATTCCTCATAGCAAGCCAGTCGGACTGGCCCGATGTCCTGCCTCACCCCATCTAACAGCGCTTGAACGACTTCCCAGGGTAATCCGGCCAAACGCGAGCGTTGCATCAGCCGATCAAGCCAGGGCAGCCCGGAAGGACGCCCTTCATAAGCTGCCCGCACCTGCTGCTGCCAGCGATCCAAACGCTGCTGCAGTATCTGAGGCAAAACTTGCGGTAATGCCCCGTCGACCAAATCGTCCGTGAGCCGGCAAAAACCATAAAGCAGGACAACTTCCTGACGAAAGACGCGCGGAAACAGCCACGCAGCAAAGGAAAACGAGCGCGCATGCGCTGCAAAAAAACGCGTGCTATCTTGCTCGAAATCGGCCTGCGGCGTGCGCAGTGTAGTCGCCGCTGCACGCGGCTTTCTACGACGCATGAGCCAGACGACACCTGCTGCCATACCTAACGCAATGACCGTAGCAACTACAGCCCCCCATAGGCCAGCCACGGCTACCATGCCCAGAGGCATTAACAGCACCGCTCCATAGAAAGCTGCCATCCATGTTGCACGGAGCGGTTGGGTCCAGTGAAATGCCCCCATCGTTTCCAATACCCCCACGATTACCAGTCCGGTCAAAGCCCAGCCACCCAGATTAATCAGCGGCATTCCATAATAAGGCCCCGTTTCGCCCCAAATCCAGTACGAAGTCAAATAGCTCATGGCCGGGTCTAGACTCAAATCCCAGCTTACGAGCAGATACGTAGCCAGCAGCAGCCGAGCGGGCCACAGCCTGCGTTCTGGAAAGGCTGCGCGGGCCAGCACATAGCAGGGCACCACCATCACAAACCAGCTCAAGGGAATCAAATAAGGCACACGCCCGAACCACTTTTCCCCGAGCAGTGCGGTGTAACTATAGGTCCCAAAAGGCAGGCCGTATGTAGTACCCAGCGTCTCGCTGAGCAAGCTCACGCCATAGACGACAAGCCCGGCCAGCACCCAGCGTCCTCTAATACGACGTATCAGATACGCAAACAGAACAAAGGCCGTCAATAGCACATGCAGCCGCGCAAACAGTGTAAAAGATCGGGCATAGATTCCCGCAAGCTGCGGCCAGCGAGCAAGCAATTCCGGATGGAGGCCAAAAATCCCAAAGCCGGCAACAGCAATTATCGTAAAACCATACAGCCCGTAAAGCAAGAGCCGATCGAAGGAGCTCATGCATGCGAGGGTGTTTCGTAGTCGTGAAGCCATCTGGCAAAATCGTTCAGTTTCTGAAAAATATGAATGCCTCGAAAAGGTCCTTGAACATCCACAACCTCGGCTGCCCCCCTACCTCCCAGTACCAGCGTATAAGGGGACGTACCGTCGTAGAGTTGCGCCAGCACGCGCAGCGTGCGCAGCACATCGGCACGCGTCAGGGGCGGCACGAATGAAAGCGCCACCAGTTCAGCTCGCCACTGCTGCTGTTGCCAGCCAATTTCTTCAGCCGGAACGTCTGCTCCAAGATAAAGCACCCGCCAGCCCATTTCTTCGAGCATCAAACGCACCAGAAGCGCCCCAAGCTCATGTTGGGCGCTTTCCGGACAGGCCACCAGCGCAAGAGGCGCATCCAGCTCCACGTCAGGCTGCCTGAGCGCGTAAAGCGCATCGATCAGGATTTGGGTCATGCGATGTTCTTCGCCAATTTGCACCTTCCCCACCTCCCAGTCGATCCCGATTTGGTCTGCCAGGGGTCCAAGCAACAGATCTCCCAGCGCCGCAGCCGAAACGCCGCGTCGATGCAAAAAGACAACCAGCTTGATCAACTGACCACTTCGGCCCTCCTTCAGCCATTGGTACATCAAAGCGATCAATCGCGCCGGAAGAATCCCCTGACGGAGCTGCTGCAACCCTTCCCATACCTGGACCTCATGGGGCGAAAACTTCAACAGCGCAATAGATAGATGCTGCTGCCGGGCGAAGGAAAGGAGCGTTTCGATCGCAAAGCGCCGATGCCCCCCTGGCGTATGCGCTGCCTTCAGCTTTCCGGCGCGACTCCATCGCTTGACGGAAGACACATGCACTTCAAGCACTTCGGCCGCTTCTGCGGACGAAAGTTCCATTTCGTTCTTTATCCTATGATGATCGAATTTGACTTTTGTATTGCCGAATATTATTTTACAAAAAAAGATCTCTAAAAGCAATTGATCTAAATTATGCCTGGATGCTTTGTTGTTTTTGGAGCTACGGGAGGGATCGGCAGCGTGCTGGTGGACGAACTACATCGGCGCGGCTTCGGCCCCTTGGTGCTGGTAGGGCGCCGATCCGAGCCGCTTCATCAGCTGGCCACCCGTTACGAAGCAACAGCCGTTGTCGCCGATGCCTGCAAGCCGGAAGCGGTCCAACGCGTTTTTGAAACAGTTCGGCAACACCACGGAAGCGTGGCTGGCGTGGCGCACCTAGTCGGCTCGCTCTTGCTGAAGTCGCTGGCAGCTACGCGGGATGAGGAAATGGAAGAAGTACTGGCACAAAACTTCTGGAGTGCTTTCTATGTGTTGCGCGAGAGCGTTCGGGCAATGATGAAAGACGGCGGCAGTATTGTGCTGACGGCTTCGGCAGTGGCCCTGCAGGGTTTACCCAATCATGAAGCCATTGCAGCGGCTAAGTCGGCCGTCGTGGGATTAGCTCGCGCTGCTGCCGCCTCTTACGCACGCCGAGGCATCCGCATCAATGTGGTAGCCCCAAGCTTGACCGAAACGCCCATGACAGCCCCGCTGTTTACCAGCCAGCAGACCATTGAGCGTTCGCTACGCTACCACGCGCTTGGCCGGCTTGGCAGACCCGAAGATGTTGCCCACGCCATTGCCTTCTTACTAAGCCCTGAAGCTTCCTGGATTACCGGTCAGGTGCTGGCCGTCGATGGGGGGCTTTCGAGTCTCAAAGTGTTAGACTGACGCCATGTCGATCTGCCTTCTCTTTTTTACCCCAGGCGATCTGCGTCTGGCCGAAAACCCGGCGCTCGAGGCAGCCCTGGATACGGAGCTTCCTATTGTGCCGCTTTTTATCTGGTCGCGCCATGGCGACGGAGTGCCCGGTGCCGCCCGGCGCTGGTGGCTACATCACAGCTTAGCAGCATTAAGTGCTGAACTGCAACGCAGAGGCAGTCGGCTCATTTTGCGCGTTGCCGAAGATCCAGCCGCCGTGCTTATCCAGCTACTGGAGACGTTGCCGGTAGCCGCACTCTGCTGGAATCGCCCAATGCTGCCGCATGAGCGACGTTTGGCCCTTCGGATCGTACCTGTGCTGCGTCGGCGATCCATCCGCCTGATCGAAACCATCGGCCGGACGCTTATCGATCCCGAACAACTACGCACGCGGGACGGTGACATCTATCGCGTGTTTACGCCATTCTGGAAAGGTTTACAGCAGCATTACACACCGCCAGCTTCGTTTTTACCCCCAGCTCGCCTTCCGGCGCCCCCCTCTTGGCCTGAATCTGACCCGCTGGCATCGCTCGATCTCCTTCCGCAACCCGACTGGGCAAGCAATACGATTGCCCAGCACTGGACACCCGGCGAAGCAGCTGCCTGGAACACGCTCCGAACGTTCCTGGCCTATGGCCTGCCTCACTACGATCGGGCACGTGACCGACTCGACCAGGAAGTTACCTCAAAGCTTTCCCCTTATCTGGCCAACGGCGAGATCAGCCCCCATCTGATCTGGCGTGTCGTCGGCGAAGCATTGCGCGCCGGCGTCTCACCACGGGCCGTTGAAGCCTTTCGCCGTCAGCTCGCCTGGCGGGAATTTGGTTACTATCTGCTCTATCACTTTCCCGAGACAACGCACCAGCCATTACGTCCTGAGTGGTCCGATTTTCCCTGGCGCACAGAGGCCCCTGAGCTTGAGGCCTGGCAACGCGGCCGTACCGGTATTCCGATCATTGACGCAGCCATGCGTCAGCTCTGGCAAAGTGGCTGGATGCATAACCGAGCGCGGCTACTGGTCGCATCGTTTCTAACAAAAAATTTGCGCATTCACTGGCTTCGCGGCGCTGAATGGTTCTGGGACACACTCGTCGATGCGGACCTGGCTAATAATACGCTGGGATGGCAATGGACGGCCGGATGTGGTGCGGATGCTGCCCCTTATTTTCGCATCTTCAATCCTATCCTGCAGAGCAAAAAGTTCGACCCGGAAGGCTACTACATCCGTCGCTGGCTTCCGCAGCTGGGTCGCCTGCCTTCTGCCTGCCTGCATGCTCCCTGGGAAGCTCCCACCTGCACCGAGATGCTGCGCCAGATAGGCTATCCTTTGCCGATTGTTTCGCTTGCGGACAGCCGCGAAGAGGCCTTGGCTTTTTATGAACACTGGAAAGCTGCAACCCAAAATCGGTATGGCATCTCCTCGCAATAATCCGGAAGTGATTATCGTCGGTGCTGGTCTGGCCGGACTTCGCTGCGCCGAACTACTTCATCAACAAGGGCTTGAAGTCCTGCTGCTCGAATCTAAAGATCAGGTAGGTGGGCGCGTGCGCACCGACCTGATCAATGGCTTCCAGCTGGATCATGGCTTTCAGGTGTTGCAGACCGCCTATCCGGCTGCACAACGCGCCTTCGATTATGAAGCCCTGGACCTTCGCCCCTTCCCATCAGGAGCGTTTGTATTCGTGGAAGGACGTTTTCAGCCGCTATTCGACATAGTCCGTCATCCTGAACAGTTGTGGGGGACCCTTCGAAGCGGTCTCTTTGGTGCCCGCGATCTCTTTGCGCTGTTGAAGCTGGGACGCCGCCTAGAGACCTTCTCGCTAGAGCCAGCTCAATCTGACAATTCCGAGGCCGATCAGACCAGCACACGAATCCTATTGGAGATGCTGGGGTTTTCTGACCCATTTGTTCGACGCTTCTGGCAACCGTTTCTGAGCGGGGTCTTTCTTGAAACTGGCCTGCAGACGCGCGCCAGCAAGTTCTTCTTTGTGATCAAGGCTTTTCGTGAGGGGGTGGCGGCTCTGCCTGCCCAAGGCATGCAGGCCCTGCCGAATCAACTGGCCGCGCGGCTGCCGGCTGAAAGTATCCAAACAGGCTGCACCGTAACGCACGTAACGCCCGAAGGCACTGTGCAGCTGCGAAGCGGCACGACGTTACGCCCACGCATTACGGTGTTGGCCGTCGATGCCGCCGGACTAGCCCGGCTTTGGCCCGAGCAGAAACTAAACGTACACTGGCATCAAAGCACAACGGTCTATTTCGCCGCCGACAGCGAACCACCAGACGTACCCGACGCACTGCTGCTTGAAGGCGACCCAGACGCCGGCCCTGTAGCAACGGCTGCGGCCTTACACCGGGTGGCTCCTTCTTATGCCCCCGCCGGATCCTTCCTGTTGGCTGCCACAATGCCCGGATTTTTGCCGGAACAGCCAAGCATGGCCTTTGACGCAGCACTTCCTCAGCTTCGCCGCTGGTTTGGACTGGTGGTGAACCGGTGGCAACCGCTGGGCTGCTATCCGATCCGCCACGCCCTACCAGCAGAGCCCGCCGGCTGGCAGCCTCCTGTCCAATACCAGCTTAGCCCAAACGTGTGGTGCTGCGGTGATTATTTTGGCCTAGCTTCCATTCAGGGTGCACTTTGGCATGCAGAACAGGTAGCCAGACAAATCCTTGCACAATATTATGACTGAAATGCGTGTGCTGGTCACCGGAGCTACGGGGTACGTGGGCGGCCGATTGATACCGAGATTACTCGCAGAGGGGTACCACGTTCGGGCCATGGCGCGCGACCGGCACCGACTGGAAGGACGTTCCTGGTCTGATCGCATCGAGATCGTCGAGGCCGATGTGCTGCGCCCAGAAACACTTCCGGCCGCCCTAAACGGCATCCATACTGTATATTATTTGATCCACGCCCTGGGTGCCGGTGATGATTTCATGCAGAAAGAGCAGGCAGGCGCACGCAATCTCGCAGAAGCAGCTGCAAAAGCCAGCGTTCGCCACATTATCTATCTAGGAGGTCTACAGCCACCTCGACCTGTTTCACGTCATTTGGAAAGTCGCCGGCTTACGGGCGAGGGCCTTCGAAGTGGCCCGGTCCCAGTTACGGAACTGCGTGCTGGCATTATTATAGGGTCGGGTAGTCTATCCTTTGAACTCATCCGGTACCTGACAGAGCGCCTGCCTGTAATGATCACGCCGCGCTGGGTGAAAATCCCCACCCAGCCGATCGCTATCCGCACCGTACTTGACTACCTGATGGCGGCACTACAACGCCCGCCAACGCATTCCCAAATTGTGGATATCGGAGGACCAGACGTGCTCACCTATGCCGATCTGTTTCGCCTCTATGCCAAGCTGCGAGGTCTGCGGCGCTGGATTGTTCCCGTTCCAGTACTCACCCCCCGACTTTCCTCATACTGGATCGGATTAGTTACCCCCCTGTCTACGCGAGTCGCCCGTAAGCTGATCGAAAGCCTGAAAGCCCCTACCGTATGCCGTAATGATCTGGCCCACAGGCTTTTTCCTGAAGTAACGCCGCTTTCCGCCGAGGCTGCCATGCGGCTGGCGCTTCAGCGGCTGGAAGCCGGCAGCGTCGAAACCATCTGGTTCGGCGCCTATTCTTCAGGCGAAGACGATCGGCTTGCCACCCACCTGGAAGATCGCGAAGGTCTACTGCGCGACACCTATGCTATCTGGATTGCGGCTCCTCCCTGCGCCATCTTTATGTACCTTAAACGGATAGGTGGCGCCCGGGGGTGGCCCTATGCCAATGGACTATGGAAGCTCCGAGGTGCGCTGGATCGCCTGGTGGGCGGCATTGGTTATCGCCGAGGTCGTCGCCATCCGGACGAGTTGTATGTAGGCGACGCGGTTGATTTCTGGCGGGTCGAAGCACTCGAACCCAACAGCCGCCTACTGCTACGTGCCGAAATGAAAGTGCCAGGACGCGCCTGGCTCCAGTTTATCATCCAACCGGAAGGGAAAGGGGCCTGTTTGATCCAACAGGCGCTTTTCGAACCGCGCGGCCTGGCAGGCCTGCTCTACTGGTACAGCATTTACCCCCTCCATCGCCTCGTCTTTCGCGGCACGCTCCGGGCTATCAAACAACAGATAGAAACCAACAGCTAGCCTCATGCCAGACGCCGACGTCATCGTCGTAGGAAGCGGGCATAATGCCCTGGTGGCAGCCGCCTATCTGGCCCGAAACGGCCAGCGCGTGATGGTTTTCGAACGTCGAAGTCATGTAGGGGGTGCTGTTTCGACGGTAGAATTGGTTCTGGGTTATCGCTTCGATCTTGGCGGCAGCGCCCACATTCTCATTCGTCTAACGCCTATCGTCGAGGAACTGGAGCTAGAGCGTTACGGCCTAACGTACCTCGAACTGGACCCGCTTTTCGTGGCACCTTTTGAAGATGGAGAGACGCTTTTCATTTATCGTGATCTGGAGCGTACGGCCGCAGTGCTTGAGGCGCATCTTCCAGGCGAAGGAGAGGCCTACATGCGTTTCTGCCGTCACTGGCTACCGTTTGCCGAAGCTGTTTGTGAAACGTTCCTGCGTCCGCCCACGCCTTGGTCGATGGTGCGAGCCTTCAGCCGACGACGCCTACCTAGCTGGCGCCATACGCTTCCGCGCATCCTCAAACCGTTCGCTCAGATTCTGGACGAGTCATTTCGCTCCGAGAAGCTAAAGGCGCTTCTGGGGTGGATGGCGGCTCAGTCGGGACCGCCTCCGGGGGAGCCGCTCAGTGCTCCCTTTCTGCTGTGGCATCCCCTTTATCACCAGGGCGGCATTGCTCGCCCACGGGGTGGGTCTGGCATGCTTTCGGTAGCGCTGGCCCGCTGCATCGTGGAACATGGCGGTCTGGTTTACACCAACACACCAGTTCACCGACTGCTCTACAGGCAAGGCAGGGTAGCAGGCGTCGAACTGGCTAACGGCGACCGCTACACGGCCCGGGCAGTGCTGTGCGGCACGCATCTGCTGGAAGTGATCGACCGGCTGCTTCCGATTGCCGAACTGCGGACGCTTCGGCCTTTGCTCCGCGTAGGGAACGGATTCGGTATCATGCTACGACTCGCGCTGAACGCAACAGTGCGCTACCGCACTACAGACCATCCTGATGCACGAATCGGTTTGCAATTGCTCTGCCGTTCGGTTACGCAGATCGAACACGCCTATGGCGCCTATCGGATGGGAAAACCGGCCTCAGACCCCCCTCTAGTAGCCATGACTTTCAGCGCGGTGGACGATACGCTGGCACCTCCGGGTGGCGAGGTACTCTGGCTATGGGGCCAGTACTTTCCTTATGCGTTGCACGAAAGCTCATGGGAGACCGAAGCGCCACGTGTACGCGAACTCCTGCTGCAACAATTCGAGCGCTATGCCCCCGGTACGCGGGAACACATCGTCGGGGAACTGCTGCAGACGCCTGTCTGGCTCGAACGTGAACTGGGCCTGCGCCACGGCAACGTCATGCACCTGGAAATGAGCCTGGACCAGATGTTTGGCCTTCGTCCTGCCCCGGGATGGGCCGGCTACCGCACCCCGATCCGCGGCCTCTATCTAACTGGAGCCAGCACGCATCCGGGTGGCGGTATTATGGGCGCCTCCGGCCGAAATGCCGCACACGTATTGCTGCACGATCTGGATCGCCGAAGCCTATGAGTTACCTGCTCTTTCTGATCCTGTTCATCGTACTACCGCTGCTGCTACTGCAGCTCAAACTTTACCGCAGAAGGTCCCTGCAACCCTTCAAAAATCCATATACCGCCTTGTGGCTTCTGGCCTTTATTGCGTTTGTTTACACCACGCCCTGGGATAATTATCTGGTGTATCGGGGTGTCTGGAGTTATGGTCCTGATCGGGTGCTTTTTACCATTGGTTTTGTTCCGCTCGAGGAATACCTATTCTTTTTGCTACAACCGCTGCTAATAGGCAGCCTGTTTCTGCTCCGCATCCCCACTTCCGCGCCGCGCTATCCGCACCCCCGCTGGCACTCAAGTCACTGGACCGGCGTGCTACTTTATGGGCTGCTGACACTGATTGGCCTGTTAGCGCTGCGCACATCGCACGGTCTGTACGCCGGTTTGATTTTAAGCTGGGCGGGCCCTGTGTTAATGGGCCAGTGGGCTCTCGGCGGCTTGCTGGTGCGCGCCTACTGGCGGCCGTTTCTTGAAGCGCTCCTTGCGGGCACGCTATATCTCTGGGCAGTCGATGCCCTGGCCATTGCTGATGGCATTTGGACCATTCATCCAGCTACCAGCAGCGGATTGTTTTTGGGAAACCTGCCCGCGGAAGAAGCGCTCTTTTTTCTGATGACCAACTTAATGGTACTTCAAGGACTTCTGTTGCTTCTGAAACCCAAACAGAAACCATGACCGAAATGCCGCTTCGCCTGCGTGTAGGCATCAGTAGTTGTCTATTGGGGGAGCCTGTACGCTTCAACGGCGGTCACGCCCGTGATAGATCCCTGCTGGAACTGCTCGGCCCCTTTGTCGAATGGGTGCCGATGTGTCCCGAGGTAGGCGTGGGGATGGGCGTTCCACGCGAAGCGGTGCGCCTGGTGGGCGACATTGAGTGCCCCCGATTGGTTGGGTCAACTTCGGGGCGCGACTGGACCGAAGCCATGCGCACCTGGTCCGAAGCTCAGGCCGAGCAAATCGCGCAAATGGATCTCGACGGCTTCATTCTGAAAAGTCGCTCACCCAGCTGCGGTCTATTTCGCGTGAAGGTGTACGATCAAAACGGTATTCCGCGCAACGAAGGTCGCGGGCTCTTTGCCGACGCACTAGTGCGCCGGATGCCCCTGCTCCCCATGGAAGAGGAGGGTCGCCTGCACGATCCGCTCCTCCGCGAAAACTTTGTCGATCGCCTGTTCGCCTACCACCGACTCCGCCAACTACTCCGAGCCCAGCTGGGGCCTGCCGATCTGATACGCTTCCATACTGCCCACAAACTGACATTGCTTTCACACAGCCCCGCGCATCTCAAACAACTGGGCCAGCTTGTGGCACGCGCTGGGCGCGACGCTTTTCCCAAGCTCCTGGATACCTACGCCCGGTTGTTCATGGAAGCCCTAAACCGCCCGGCCACGCGCAAAAAACACACGAACGTGCTGCAGCATCTGGCTGGCTACCTCCACGATCACCTTTCGGCCGAAGACCGCGCCGAGCTGCATGCGCTCATCGAAGATTACCGTCAGGGTATGGTGCCGCTGATCGCACCCCTTATCCTGCTGCGGCACCATATCCGGAACGCCCCGGTTCATCCCTGGGTGAAGGTGCAAGTCTATCTGGAGCCCTACCCGAAAGAGCTCATGCTGCGTAATTTCTGATTCGATGCCGCGCTTCCATTATCATTTCGGGTCAGCGCGTGGAAACGCTCCGTCGGGCTTCGCGCACAATCAGTCGGCCGTTGATTGAACGCGGCCACCTGCGCCGCGTCGAGTGTCGTTAATTTAGCCTACGATCGGCCGTATTGGTACGTACAGCCAGCGGCAGGCTGTTTACAAGCAACGCCTGGATTGCTCCCAGCACGAACGTGTGCCGAGGGCAGCAGCTCGTATGCTCCTCAAAGATCGAGCTGCTAAGGATTATTCTGTCATCGGTGCGGCGATGCCAATCACGCCGCAGGCCAGCCGGCCACCTGCATTGCCCGTAGGCTGCGAAGACAGATCATCCTCGGCCGCATGCACGACCACGGCGCGCCCAATGATAGAACGCGGACCGCTGAAAGCCACCACCGTATCGACGCGGCTGTAGCTGGCCATTCCGTCGTCGCCCGCTTCCAGATTACCCAGGTCGCCTACATGCCGCGCAGGACTATCGGGCGCGGCATGCGGCTGGTTGGTGGGATTGAAGTGGCCGCCTGCTGAGGTGGCATCCGGCGCGCTGCAGTCACCCCATTCGTGGATGTGAAAGCCGTGTCGGCCGGGCGTCAGCCCCGAAACGGTTGCCTCGATGCGAATGCCCTCAGCCGTCTGGGTAAAATGCACCACGCCTGCTACCTGATTCCCTTCTGTGGGATACAGCACAGCAACGGCTCGGGCAATTTCCGGAGCAACAGGCGTCTCGGCTGGGGGCGGGGCCGGTTGCTGACAGGCTGTCCAGAGCAACGCAAGGGCAAACAACAAACTTCCTCGGCGCATGATGCCATGGGGTCTAGTGGATAGTTTCAGCGGAATAAAAAAAGCATGCGCCGACAGAAAATCCACCACCGAAGGTAACGGGCAGGTAATCCTTCCGGTCAGTCCACCAGCCCAAAGTAGGCCTTTACGGCCTCATAGTCACGCAGATCGACAGGCGCTTTGCCAACCGGGAAACCGTCGATAATCACTACCTTGAACCGCCGGGGCGTCTGCACCAGCGCCAGCTGGCGCAGGTCGACTTCATCGGTCGAGGCTTCGTAGAAGACTTCCAGAAAGCTCACCTCGAATGCATAGCCCAGCGTGACGGTAAAGTCCACAGCCGGCAGCTCGGCCGATTCATAGGCAAACGTGTAAGGCAGCGCCGTCCAGGTACCCTGCTCGTAGAAATAAAGCAGCACGGCACCGCCTTCGACCACACTTGGGGTAATCTCAGGCACGTCGTACCCAACGGAGGCCACAGGGCCGTTGTAGCGAAGCGTTTCGGGATTCAGCGTAAACGAGAAAGCAATCACATTGGCATTGCCGGGCGGTCCCGGAGGTCCAGCTGGCCCCTCGCAGGCCATCGGCAAGAGCGCAGCAATCAGCACCTTCAGAACGAGCCGTGAACGATTTTGCATGGCGTGCAGAGATTGGGTTGATGGGATGCCTTCGGAAAAACGCAAAGGGCGCACCGTAGCGCCCTTTGCATGCCTCATTGCTTCGGTTGTCCAGCGTAGTGGACAGCCGCCCGTTCAGTCGCGATAGATCTGGATGGTGATGTGACCGTGCTCGTCTACGTAGCCGCGGTACATGCCTTCTGTGTTAAAGACCATAGCGACCCGGCCGCTGTGGTCCAGTGCAATGACGCCGCCAGTACCGCCCATACGCGTCAGCGTGCCGTGGATGGCGGCGGCCGCGGCCTGCTCAACCGTCAGGCCGGCATACTTCATGAGTGCCACAATCTCATGGGCAATGGCAGCGCGGATAAAGTACTCGCCCTGTCCGGTAGCCGAGATGGCACAGGCGGCATTGTCCGCATAGGTGCCTGCGCCGATGATGGGCGAATCGCCCACGCGCCCGAACCGCTTGCCCATGATGCCGCCGGTCGAGGTGCCGGCCGCCAAGTTGCCGTAGCGGTCCAGCGCCACGGCGCCGACAGTGCCATAGGCATGCTCCTGCAGTTCCGGCACCGCCCCCATTCCATGCTCCTGCAGTCGCCGCAACTGCTCCCGCCGCTCCGGGAGGATGAAGTACTCGTTCGGGACCAGCTCCAGCCCCTGCTCTTGCGCGAACGTCTCGGCACCGCGCCCAACCAGCATCACGTGCGGCGAGGCTTCCATCACACGCCGCGCCAGCAGAATCGGGTTCTTGACAGTCTTCACACCAGCCACTGCTCCTGCCTGCAGCGTGCGGCCATCCATGATGGAGGCGTCCAGTTCAGCCGTCCCCTCGCTGGTCAGCACGGCACCGCGTCCGGCATTGAACAGGGGCGAATCTTCCAAAATGCGAATGGCCGCCACCACAGCATCTAGGCTGGTACCCCCTTCCTGTAGCACCCGATAGCCGGCTTCCAGCGCCTCGCGAAGTGCCGCCCGGTACTGCTGCTCCCGTTCGGGCGTCATCTGATTGCGCGTGATCGTACCGGCTCCGCCGTGCACAACCAAGACCACGCGCGCCGTATCGGCCGGCGCCGCCCGCAACGCATCCAAAGTAGTACTGACTGCCAATAAGAGCATCCCTGTTATCAACAGCTTGAAAGCCCGCATAACTTCGATTCTTTGTTTTGCAAAAAGCCTGTGAGATGCGAATTGCCCGTCCGAATCGTTACAACTCAGGTATTCCATTTTATGTAAACTTACGAAGTGCTGTTTTTAAAAGCAGCACGAAAGCGATTTAACGTATATTTCGCACTTTTTTTCAAAAGCATCGTATATCTTATTAAGTCTATAGAATTTTTCCAAACCAAACCCAGCCAGAAACGACCGTGCTGCATAGAACGCGCATTGTCAAGAAGACCCAACGGCCCCGCTTGGAGGAAGCGGAACAGCAGGACCGTCTGGCGCTGCTTCAGCAGATGAGCGATGAAGACCTGATGGAGCAGTTTCAGGCGGGCACTGTCGAGGCGTTTAACATCCTGGTGGAACGCTACTCCGAGCGCCTGATGCACTACCTTTATGGCTTTTTGGGAGACGCCCGGCGGTGTGAGGACCTGCTGCAGGAAACTTTCCTGCGCGTCTACCGCAACCGGCACTCCTATCAACGAATCGCCAAGTTTTCGACCTGGCTTTACACGATCGCTGGCAACCTGGCCCGCTCGGAGTACCGAAAGCGCAAGCGGCGGCGCGTCTATTCTATCCAGTCGGTCAACCGCGACGACGAGGAGTATGAAATTGCGCTGCCCGACGAGACGTTCTTGCCAGACAAACACGCGGAGAGCATCATTCAAGACAAATACATTCAGGAAGCGCTCAGCAGCATCCCGCCTGACTTCCGGGAGGTGGTTGTGCTGCGAGACGTGCAGCAGCTCACCTACGAGGAGATCGCCCAGATTACCGGGCTTCCCATGGGGACGGTCAAGAGCCGTATCAACCGTGGGCGCACAAAACTGCAGGCGCTCCTGAAGGACATCTATGCCCCTGAGGAAGTCTGAAACCTTCCCCCGATAGCTAGCAGCGGCGTTCCAAGCTGGGACGCCGCTTTTTTGTTTCAGCCGGCCAGGATCCCGATCAGAATCATCAGCACCGTAAAGCCCAGCAGGATCCCTAGTGCCAGCAGCAGTTCCCGGCGGCGACGACGGCTCAGCCAAGCCATGGGGCAGCCTTTATCAGGTGGTCCCTATCGTTTACATCGTACGGCAGGCTACGCAAAAACGCAAACCCGAACCGATTCATCCTGCCGCAACGTGGTAGCGCTGTTTCAGCGCCTGTTGCAGAGCGCCGACAGCCTCGAGCGCTTCGCGCAGCAGCTTCTGCTGCACCCGGGAAAGCGTTTCAGGGTCCAGAAAATTGTCCGGCGGCTCCCCTGCTTCCATCTGTCGCAATTGGTGCTCCAGACGGACATCGACCAAGTAGTGATAAGCTTCGATGGCATCGTGGAGCACCGACGCCATCTCCGAGAGGGACTCGGCCGCTACACGCAGGCGATCAAACGTATTGGTGGCATCAAAATAACGGAGTTCCAACGCCAGTATGCGTGCTGCGTCGGCTACCAGCCGGCTACCACGCCGCTCCAGATCAATGCGTCCACGGCCGGGACCGGACCGCTCGGTCGCCCAGCGTCCCAGCGGTGCCAGGGGTGGTCGCTGGCGTAGGGCCAGCTCAGCCAGTATCCGGAAAAATTGACGCGTGCGATCCAGTTCCTGAATGTTTAGGGCATCCTCAACTTCCTGCCAGAGCGCCTGCACCAACGACGTTTCTCCACAGAGCGGCCGCAGGTCGAAAAATGGAAGCACGCGCTCCAATTCGGCTGCATCGGCCTGCAAAATCCAGTAGCGGATCATCCGAGCCCATTCCGCAAGGGGTTGCCGCCATCGCGCCTCTCGCGCAATAGTTTCGCTGGCTGGAAAGCCACAAGCTTCCAGCGCCTGATTGACCTGTTCGGCCATCCGTCGAAACCAGTACGAGGCGGCTTCGGCCACATCGGTGTCTCCGAGATCGGCGTACACCAGCGCATTCTGCTGGTACGTGGTTAGGGTCATCTCCTGCCGGCCGGTAGCCCCTAAGCGTAGCCAGACCCAGTCTACACCCGGGCGGGTCAGGTCCTCACGCACGCGCAGCTCCCGCGCTACCAGACGAATGACGCGGCGGGCAATCCGATCGCCCACTACCGAGAGCATGCGCCCCAGTTGCTCCGGCGCGGCACCCTGACGCTGCAGCTGCAGGAGTTGCTCATGGATTTCTTCCCGAATATTGGTCAGATCGGCCACGCTGGCGGCGCTTTCCATGCGGTTGACGGTAGCCAGCGGATCCTGTCCGCGCCAGTGCGCTACATCCCGATCGGTCAGCATTCCCAGTGGCCGCTCGTCGGCATCGACGACCACCAGTCGGTGTACGCTATGCGTGAGCATCTGCATCATGGCATCGAAAAGCGTGGCGCTGGCCTCGATGGTCTGCACCGGTGAGCTCATCAACCGCCGCACCGGCGTGTTTGGCGAACCGCCGCGTGCCACCAGACGGCGCAGGTCGGCACCGGTAACCAGTCCGGCCAATCGCCCGTTGCGCAATACCACAACAGAACTTACCCCGCGGCGTAGCATCTGGCGGGCTACTTCCTGAGCAGTGTTCTCAGGGGCGCAGGTAATCAAGCGGCGATAGGCCAGTTGACCCAGACGCCGACCAAAAAGCTGTCGCGCCCCCGTCACATCCATCTCGGTTCCCAGGCGGTTTAGATACTGTTTGATCTGGCGGTCGAAGTACGTGGCCACTGCCTCATTGCGCTCGTAGAGCTTCAGAAAGCGCTCAGCCCGGATCAGGACGCAAACCGTCGGGGCTACCGCCCGCGCTTCATAAGGCGCTGCGCCGCCCTTGATCAATCCGAATGCGCCGAATGTATCCCCTTCTCCACATTTATCCACCAAGCGTTGCCGGGTTACGTCCATGAGTCGGACCATCCCCGACTCTACGACATACAGCCCTTTATGCGCTGTACTTCCCTGGTCAATGATGATCTCGCCGGGTTTGAAATACTCCAGCGTCAGATCGGCCAGAACGTCCTGCAATTCTTCTGGTGAGAGTTGATCAAACGGCGGAGTCGACCGGAGCAGCCCACGCAATCGCTCCAGAATGGTTGAACTCGTCATACGCGTTACCTGGCAAGGCTCAGGGCGCTAGCGTATAGAGATACGCCGCATAGATGATTAAAAGCAAGACCCCTTCCCAGCGCATCATGTGAAAGCGGCTCCAGAAAAGTGGAAGGATCAACATCGTCACGCCTGTCATCACGGCCAGATCCAAATTTCGCATGCCGCTGCTCTGAATGGGATGCACAAGGGCAGTCAGCCCCAGAATAGCTAAGATGTTGAAAATATTCGAGCCGACGACGTTGCCCACAGCCAGATCAGCCTCTTTGCGGATGGAAGCTACAATCGCAGTGGCCAGCTCCGGAAGACTGGTCCCTACGGCTACAACACTCAGCCCAATGACCGCCTCGCTCACCGAGAGCGCCCGCGCCAACGCTACGGCCGCCTCCACAAACAGATCGGCCCCTGTCAGCAGCAGCGCCAGCCCACCCACCGTGAAGAGCAGATCCAGCCAGATGCTCCGCGAGGGGCGTGCCGGCACGTCCAACTCCACCGTCTGGTTCGTCTTACGGGCAATCCAGAGGCTCGCCAGCAGATACAGAATCAAAAGTCCAAAAAGCACGGACCCCTCGATCCGTCCAATCCGCTGATCGTATAGCATCCATAGCAGTAGTAGCGTGCACCCGATAGCCACCGGCACATCGAAGCGCACCAACTGGAGCTGAATACGGATAGGCCGAATGGCCGCCGCCACGCCCAGAATCAACGCCAGGTTGGCAATGTTCGAGCCTACGACGTTGCCCACAGCCAGATCCGGGCTTCCCTTCAGCGCAGCCTGCAGGCTCACCACTAGTTCCGGACTGCTCGTGCTGAAAGCCACGACGGTCAGTCCCACCACCAGAGGCGTTAGCCCCAGACGCAACGCCAACGCTACACTACCCCGGATTAACCCCTCCGCCCCCAGATACAGCAGGAGTCCACCAATAGCTAACCACAACAAACTTAGCAAAGGGCTCATCTTTCTTTAGCTGGTTTTCCAATCCCTTTCCGTATTGCCGCCCGATTCCACGAAAAACCAACGGTCAAGGTTTTGCATATCACTGTAAAGAAAAAAGGGAACTTTGGTGTTGATGCAGCGATGGAGTGCGCCGGACACCTCGACCGCTAGGCACATGGCCTCCTGGATCATCCCGTTTATCGAAACGCTGGCCCAGCAGGGATGGGCCACCACAACCAAGGCATTCCCGCCCGATCAAATCCAAGCACTCTACCGGAAAGCGCAGCAGCTGGACTACGCCGGCGCGTTTCGTCCGGCCGCCGTCGGACACGGCGCCGAGCAATCGGTGCGACGCGACATCCGCGGCGACCGTATCTACTGGCTGGATCCAGAGTACCCTACCCCGACCCAGGCCGTCTACTGGCAAGTGATCGACCAGCTGCGTTGGCACCTGAACGAAGCGTTGTTCCTTAGCCTGCACGACGCCGAGGCGCACCTGGCCATCTATCCGCCCGGTAGCTTTTACCAGCGCCACCTGGATCAGCACCGGGGCCGCGCGCTGCCTCTGATTACCCTTGTGCTGTACTTGAACCCTGACTGGCAGCCGGAAGATGGCGGCCAGCTCCGGATCTACCCCAACCCCGAAGCGCCGGACGAAGGGATCGACCTGCTCCCTGAAGGCGGTCTGCTGGTAGGCTTCCGCAGCGATACGATCCCGCACGAAGTGTTGCCAGCCCGTCGCGCGCGCTACAGCCTGACTGGCTGGCTACGGCGGTTCGATCCGCTGGCCCTGCTGCGTTAACCCGCCGGCGCTTCTGCACCTGGTACGGCGGCCGACTCGACCCGACGCCCAAACCGGATCATTCCTGCCAGGCCAACCAGCATCAACAGCACGGCGATCACTTCAGCCTGCGTCACCGAAAGCCCCAGCAGATCGAAGCGATTATTAACCCGGATCTGCTCGATCACGAAGCGCTCCAGCCCGTTGAAGATCAGATACAGGGAGAACAACCAGCCGGGCCGGTACGGGTGTTTGCGCAGCGCCCAGAGCACCCCGAACAGTACGGCAGCCATGGCAAATTCGTAAAGCGGCGTCGGATAAACGGGTTGCGGAGGTGGGCCAATGATGGCCTTCGGGTAAGTTTCGGCCCAGAGCCACATAGGTACCCAGTCCGGCTTGGCGGCCAGGTTGGCGGCGATACCCCAGTCGCCGTCGCCTGCCAGATGGCATCCGATGCGCCCGATGCCATAGGCTAGCATCAGGCCGGGTGCGGCCGCATCGGCCAACACAGGCACCGAGACGCCCTTTTTTCGGGCATACCAGATGACCCCCAATGCTCCGAAAATAAGCCCGCCGTAGAAGGTGAAGCCGCCCGTCGACAAGATCATCCCCAGCGGGTCCAGCACAAAAGTGTCCAGATTCTCCAGAATGTGGAAAATCTTGGCCCCGACAAAGCCGAAACCAACGGCCACCAGGGTCATCGTGCCGATCACCGACGCCGGGCTGGCTTGGCGCGTGCGGAGGCGCCCACGCTCGTCCTTCTCCCGCACGCGCACCGGCCCAATTTCGCCGGCCCGATAGCGACGGTCCAGCTCTCGTGCTGCCAGCCAGGTGGCCACCAGCACGGCCAGGGCCACCATGGCCCCGAACGAGTAAATGGGAAACGGGAGTTCAATGCCCAGCAGATCCTTAAACAGGTCGCTCAGTCGCGGATACATAACGCTCTGGAAAGATTATGAAACACGCACGGCTCCTTTTAGAAAGTCGGTTAGCTCGCCCAGCGGCACTTCCTGCTGCTGGCCGGATTGCATTTCCCGCACGAGGGCATGCCCCTGGGCCAGTTCGCGATCGCCCACAATGACAGCGTAGCGAGCCTGTTGGCGGTTGGCCTCGCGCATCTGCGCCTTCATCGAGCGACCTTTCAGGTCCAGGTCTATGCGCAGGCCGGCCCGACGCAGCGCCTGCGCTTCGCGCAGGGCCCATCGCATCGATTCTTTGCCCAACGACACCAGATAGGCGTCCAGTGGCGGCTCCTCAGGGAAAACGTATCCCTGCGCCTGCAGTGCAATAAACAGCCGCTCGATGCCTGCCGCAAAGCCCACGGCTGGCACCGGGGCGTCATGGCCCAGATCAACGGCCAGCAGATCATAGCGCCCCCCGCCGGCCAGTGCGCTCTGCGCCCCCAGGTCCGGGCTCTCCAGCTCGAACGTCGTGTGCGTGTAATAATCCAGACCCCGCACAAGGAAGGGATCTTCCTCGAAGGCAATGCCCAGCGCCTGCAGGTGCGCTTTAACGGCCTCGTAATGTGCCCGGCCTTTGTCGTCCAAAAAGTCGACAATCCGGGGTGCGCCTTCCAGCAGGCGACGTTCGCGTTCGTCTTTTGTGTCGAGAATACGCAGCGGGTTCGTCTCGAGGCGCTGGCGGCTGGTAGGCGTCAGCCGGTCGGCCAGCGGCCGCAGGTAAGCCCGCAGCGCTTCCCGGTAGCGGGGTCGGCTTTCGGCGTCGCCCAGCGTGTTAATGCGCAGCCGCAGCTTTTGCAGGCCGAACGCCTCGTAGATGGCCATCATGGCCGCGATCACCTCGGCGTCGGCTTCAGGCGTCTCGGCACCGATCAACTCGACGCCAAACTGGTGGAACTGCCGGTAGCGGCCCTTCTGGGGATTTTCGGCCCGGAAGCAGGGGCCAATGTAGTAGAGCTTTTGCACGGTTCCCTGCTGATCAAGCCGATGTTGCAGGTAGGCCCGCATGACCGGCGCCGTCAACTCAGGGCGGAGCACGTAATGCGTGTCACCCCGCCGAAAGGCGAACATCTCTTTGGTGACGATGTCGGTCAACTGACCAACTCCCCGGGCAATCAGCTCGGTGGGTTCGAGAATGGGCGTGCGAATCTCCCGAAAGTTGAAGCGTTCGAGCACTTCTCGGACAACCTGTTCGACGTGCTGCCAGGCCCAGCTGGGCATTTCGTGCGCCCCTTCGCTACGGCCGTCTTGGGGCAGGATGTCGAACGTTCCCCGAATGTTGCGAAACGTTGGTTCCAGACTCATTGATCAATCAGTTGCGACTCTCCTTCTTCGAAGAGGTGCAGCACCTCCTCGGGCGTGCGGGCTTCCAGCAGGCGCGTCCGAAAACCGTCGCGGTTCATTAGGCGCGAGATGCGGCTAAGCAGCTTGATATGCTGCGACTTAGCTGCCTCCGGCCCAACCAGCAAAAAAAGCAACCGTACCGGCTGCTGATCGATTGCGTCAAACTCGACGGGCTCGGCTGTGATGGCAAAGGCAGCGACCGTAGTTGTCACGGCCGGCGTCTTGGCATGAGGCAATCCCAACCCTTTCCCGACGCCCGTCGACATCATCCGCTCGCGCGCTAGCACGGCCTGCCGGACGGCCTCCAGGTCACGCACGGCTGGATGTCCCCGCAGCAGATCGATCAGGTGGTTAAGCACCTCTTCTTTGGTATGCCCTGGCAACCCTACACGAATCGTTTCAGGTACCAGCAATTGATGAATCTGTGAGGTCGAAGTCTGCATGGCAGGTTCCAATCGCACTTCGGCCGGCGCCGGGGTCGTCTGTTCTTCTGGGCGCTGGTGCTTACGAAAGCGAATCATGGTTGGTTCACCAAAGTCTTTCTGGACGGCGTAGAACGAAGCAGCCGGGTCCATGTTCTTTCAACTATAGAGGATGCTGGCGCAGCTGTTCCAGCGCTTGGACCATATCTTCCGGTAGAGGCGCTTCGAATTCGAGCCATTGGCCGGTGCGTGGATGTCGGAATCCTAGCGTATGCGCATGCAGGGCCTGTCGCGTCAGTTGCGCAAACAGTTGTTCATAGAACGCTTTGCGCCGAGGCGTGTGTGGCCCATAGCGAATCGTACGTCCCCCGTAGGTTGGGTCGCCCAGCACCGGATGGCCGATGTGCTGGGCGTGCACGCGAATCTGATGCGTGCGCCCTGTCTCCAGTTTGAAGCGTACGAGTGCGGCAGCCGGCAACGCTTCGACGACTTCGTAGTGCGTCACGGCCCGCTTGCCTCGATCGTCGGGCACGACGGCCATGCGCTGGCGGTCGCGCGGGTCGCGCCCGATGGCCGCCTCGATACGTCCCCGCGGCGGATCGGGCACGCCCCAGACGATCGCCAAGTAGGTGCGGGCGATCGTCCGGTGCTCAAACTGGCGGGCCAGCCCGGTGTGCGTCACATCGTCCTTGGCCACCACAATGAGCCCCGTTGTGTCTTTGTCCAGCCGGTGCACAATGCCGGGGCGCGGCGCTTCCAGTTTTGCTTCGGTTGGCCCGGTGCTGACCATCGAAAGCCCGATCTCGTCATCCTCGGGCAGGTCGTCTTCTTCGTCAAACCGCACCGGACCACTTCCGATGTGGTGTAGCAGCGCGTTGACCAGGGTGCCCGATCGGTTACCCCGGGCCGGATGCACCACCAACCCCGCCTGTTTGTTTATGACCATCAGATACGGGTCTTCGTAGACGATGTCCAGCGGAATGGGCTCAGGCACAATCTCAACCGGTGGCGGTCGCAAAATGCGCAGCGTGATCACATCACCGGGCTGCACCGTGTAGGCTGGCTTCTGCACGACAACCCCGTTCACGGTCACCCGCCCCTCCCGGATACCGCGCTGGATCTTCGTGCGCGAAGCCTGCGCCAGGAAACGAGCCAGGTAGGCGTCCAGCCGCCCGCCTTCACGGTAACCCGGTGGCACTTCAAGCTGAATGCAAACTTCCTGCAGTTCCATCTACCAAACAAACGTTCAGCGGAAACAAAGCGGCCATTCGGCTCATTGTTTCGGCACTGTCTTTAATGGATGGGCCCATGTCAGGTTCGATCGCGCAGGCTGTTGCCACCGAGGTCATCGCGCTGCTCAAATCACTCGTACGGTTTCCATCGTTGAGCCATCAGGAAGCCGAAATCGCCGACTTTGTCGAGCACTATGTGCGCCAGGCTGGCCTACCCGTTCACCGGATGGACAACAACGTCTACTTCTGGCTGGGCGAAGGGGAAGACCGGCTGCTGCTGAACTCCCACCTGGACGTGGTGCCGCCCTCAGCCGACCATCCGTTCGATCCCTTCGAGCCGGTGGAGGTCGACGGCAAGCTGTACGGCCGGGGCACAGTCGACGCCAAGGCCAGCGGTGCAGCCATGACCACGGCGCTGCTGTCGCTGGCGCAAGAAGGCTGGCGCCCACCGAACGGGCAGGTCATCGTGGCGCTGACAGCCTGCGAGGAGACCGGCGGCGGCTACAACGGACTGGAGGCACTCCGACCGCACCTGCCACCACTCCAGGCCGCTATCGTGGGGGAGCCTACCTGCTTGCAGCCCTGTGTGGCCCAGAAAGGATTGCTGATCCTGAAACTGCACGCGCGCGGCCGCACGGCACATGCCGCCCGGCCCCATCTGGGCGACAACGCCATCCTGCGGGCCGCCCGCGACATCCAGCGCCTGAGCCGGTTCCGCTTCGATCGGGCCGATCCGTTTCTGGGCGCACCCACGCTGACCGTCACCACCATCCAGGGCGGCACGGCGCACAACGTGGTGCCGGAACACTGCACGTTCACGCTCGACATCCGCACGACACCGGCCTACACCCATGCCGAGATCGTCCAATTACTGGCAGGTGTGGTCGAATCCGAAATCGAGGTGCACAGCGACCGCTTCATTCCAGTGGCTACCCCAGTCGATGCCCGCATCGTACAGGCATGCCTGCGGGCTAACCCGGGCAGCCGTCCCTTCGGCTCGCCGACGGCCTCGGACTGGATCTTTCTGCACGACATTCCCACCGTCAAGCTCGGTCCAGGTCCTAGCGAACGTTCGCACACCGGCGGCGAACACATCGAGCTGGATGAACTGGTACGCGCTGTCCGGGTCTATCGCGACATCATCCGCCACTACTACGCTCTCGGCGAAGAAAGCCGGGCCTGATCGAATAACGCCGGAAAACCAGACGGCCGGCATCACGATACCGGTTCAGCACGGCTCGCTGCTGCGTCTCGTCCGGACTCCGTGCAGCCTTTCGCTATTCGAGCGGCCGCACCCAGATGTTGCGAAACCGCACGCGGTCGCCGTGGTCCTGCAGCATGAGCGGCAACCGATCCGGATGCGGCTCATAAGGCGGCCGCGCGCGATGGGCGGTAGGGCCGGTGAGCACGGCACAGTCCTGCACGAGCACGCCGTTGTGGAAGACCGTCATGCGGGCCGGCTGCAGGAGCCGCCCTTCGGCATCGAAGCGGGGCCGACGAAACACGATGTCATAGGTCTGCCACTGGCCAGGCGGCCGCATGGCGTTCACCAGGGGTGGATACTGGCCGTAGATGGCAGCTGCCTGGCCATCGGGATACGTATCGTTCTGGTAGGAGTCGAGCACTTGCACTTCGTAGCGCCCCATCAGGAAAACCCCGCTGTTGCCGCGTCCTTGCCCTTCGCCTGTTACAGTTTCAGGCACCGACCATTCCAGGTGGAGCTGCACGTCGCCGAAAGCCTGACGGGTTTGGATGTTACCGCTTCCGGGCACCACCTCCATGTAGCCGTCCACCACACGCCAGCCAGCCGGTCCACCCCCGACCCGCTCCCAGGCCGACAGGTCCGTGCCGTCAAACAGCACGATGGCATCCGAAGGAGGCGCCGTCGGCCGATCAAAAGGCGCCGGCGTTACCACTGGCGGCCGTGGTCGGTTCATGTCGTGAATAGCCCACGTCGTGTCAATCTGTGCTACGGTTTTCATGATAACTCCGTTGATCATCCACAGCGTTACCAGCAGGACCAGTTGCCGCATGGTCTTTCACATTGAATTGCGTGTTTACTAAACACAAGATAACACCAGGGGCGGACACAAAGGTCCGCCCCTACGGGGTTACAAATCCGTTTTTAGGTGTCATGTGCCTTTTTTCTCGCAATGGTCCGCCCCTACGGGGTTGCCAAACGCCATTGCTGCCTTGTAGGGGCGCCCATCACCTAAATTGGCGGGTTGGCTTCCTGCGCCCAACCAGGAGCCTTGTTGTGGCGCACTCAGGCCCCAGAAACGACTCCATCGTGGGTGTGCACCGCTGCGCGCTGAACCAAGCGGAACTGTTGCACCATCTGGTTTAGTTCGTCAGTAAGCCGGCTGAGGTTTTCGGCTGCGCGGGCGATCTGCTCCACCCCCCGGGCCGACTCGTGCGACAGGTTGGAGATCATCTCAATGGTCCGGTTGATCTGCTCGCTCGTGGTAGACTGCTCCTCGCTGGCAGCAGCAATCTGGGTTACCCGGTCCAGCACGCGCTGAGCTCCCTCAAGGATCTGCGCCAGCGCGGCACCGGTCTGGTCTGCCAGCGCAATCCCTTCTTCCACTTCTTGGCTGCCGCGCTGGATAGCTTTGACCGCCTCCCGGGTTTCCTCGCGAATGCCTCCGATCATCTGGGCAATTTCTTTCGTGGCCTGCGCCGTGCGCTCGGCCAGCTTGCGCACCTCGTCGGCCACCACGGCAAAACCCCGGCCGTGCTCACCGGCCCGGGCCGCCTCGATAGCCGCATTGAGTGCCAGCAGGTTGGTCTGTTCGGCAATCTCGTTGATAACCTGTACGATCTCACCGATGCGCTCGCTGGAGTTGCCCAGCCGTTCGACGGTTCGGGCCGACTCGCCCACCACCTGCGCAATCTGGCGGATTTTTTCGACTGTTTCCTGAACGACCCGGGCTCCCTCACGGGCGCGATCGCCGTTGGTACGGGCTACGTCGGCCGTCTCACTGGCGTTGCGGGCATTTTCAATGATGGTGCGCACCATCTCTTCGACGGCAGCTGCCACTTCATTGGCCTGCGCTGCCTGCTGCTGCGCCGAAGCCGCCAGCTCCTCGCTGGAAGCGCTGATCTGGGCGGCCGAACTGGACGTCGAGGCAATCGCTTCGGTCACGCGCAGTAACATCCGGCGAATATTCACAACAGCGCGGTTGAAGCCTTCATAGAGCCGCCCAATTTCGTCGCGTTGCCGGACTTCCAGGTGTACGGTCAGGTCGCCTTCGGCAAAGCGCTCCATCTGAGTCAGCATGTGCTCGACACTCTCGGCCAGGTAACGCTGCCGCGCCTCAATCTCGGCCACGGCCTCCCGCACCTTCTGTTCGACGCTCGCCTTCTCCTCCTGCAGCACATCGAGCGCCTCCCGCATGGCAACCACCATCTGGTTAAAGGCGCGGGCCAGCTTGCCCACTTCATCTTCGGCACGAACGGATACCTGCGTCTCTAGATCACCTTCTGTGATGCGTTTCGCAGCCGCCTCCAGTTCCTGAACGGGCCAAACCACCGATCGGCGGATCACCTGAAAAGCTAGCCCAATGCCCAGTGCCACGGCCAGCAGCGCCACCCCTACTTCGATATATACCATACGCTCCCGCCGCTTCATGCGGGCCAGCCGCTCCATGTTCAATGCCTGCTCTACCTCTACAAAATCCTGCTGGATCGAGGCGATACGGTCCTTGATCGCTTTTTGTTGATTCTGATAGGCCACTACTTCGGCGGACAATTCGCTCATGCGAAGCTGGCCCAATTCCACCGCTGAACGACGGCTCAGCAGTGGGTCCATATCCTGTTTCCACGTCTGCATGACCGACGCCAGCTGCTGCAGCCGCGCTACCTGCTCTGGGTTGTCCGAAACGAGCTGCTTGAGCGTGTCCACTTTTCGCTCGAACTGCTGCCAGCTCTTTTCATAATCTGATCTGAATTTTTCCTCCCCGGTCAGCAGATACGCCAGCGCAAAGCCTTCCATATCGGAGCGATCCAAAGCCAGCGCTCGGGCCTGCTGCATCACACCCTGTGAATGCAACACCCACCGCTGCGCCGCACTCAGCTCACGCATTCCTTGCCAGATCAGAAAGGTTACCAGCATCACACAAATCAGAGGCACCAGCAGCGCCAGCAATACCTTGGTGCGAATCGAAGCGTGTTTTAATTGAGCCAGCACGGACATGTTGATCTCCGGCTATGGGGTTAGAACATTTTCAGGGTCTCGGTAAGAATCGACAAAATCGACCCGTTCTTTAGGGAAGCAAAGCGGTCAGCCCCGTCGCCAATTGTATTTTTCAGCCTGTCAGCAGCGAGCGGACGTTGCCATGCTTTGGGATAAAGGTCAATCCGTTGCAGCCTGGGTGCAGCGCTTCACGGTAGGCGAAGATTACCGCTGGGACACCCTGCTGCTGCCCTACGACATCGAGGGGACCCGGGCCCATGCCGCCGGACTCAACCGGATCGGGATCCTTACTGACAAAGAGTTCCAGGCCGTTTCGGAGTCGCTGGACGCGCTGAAGGCCGAAGTAGCGGCCGGTCGTGTGGTGGTGCGTCCAGAAGACGAAGACGCGCACACGGTGATCGAGACGTACCTCACCGAGCGGCTGGGCCACACGGGCAAAAAAATCCACACAGGCCGCTCACGCAACGACCAGGTGCTGGCGGCAATCCGGCTTTTTCTGAAAGACGGGTTGCGCGAGGCGGGCCGTCAGGTCGCGCGCCTGGTCGAGCAACTCTGCGAGCTGGGCGCCGCCTACAACGACGCGCTCATGCCGGGCTACACGCACCTGCAGCAGGCTATGCCCTCGACGGCCGGCCTCTGGGCGCTGGGCTACGCCGAACTGTTGCTGAGCGACCTGGCTGCCTTGCGCTATGCGTACGATCAGGTAGACGTCTCACCACTGGGCAGCGCGGCCGGCTACGGCGTGCCGTTTCTGGAACTGCCCCGCGAAGCGGTGGCGCAGCAGCTGGGCTTCCGCGCGCTGCAGCTGCACGTGACAGCCGTACAGCTCTCTCGCGGCAAACTGGAGCTGCATGCTGCCCACGCGCTCGTACAGGTGGGCGCCACGCTCAACCGGATGGCCTCCGATCTGGTCCTGTTCAACAGCCAGGAGTTGGGCTTCGTAGAACTCCCTCCGGAATTCTGCACGGGCAGCAGCATCATGCCCCAAAAGCAAAATCCGGACGTGCTGGAGCTGGTGCGGGCCGGCTATCACCGCCTGCTGGCCGAAATGAACGTGCTGCTGACACTTCCGGCCAACTTGCCCTCAGGCTACCACCGCGATTTGCAGCTCACCAAAGAAGCCGTCATCCGCTGCGTGCTACACGCGTACGATCTGCTGACGGCCATGGTGCAGCTCCTACCCGGTCTGCGCTTTCGACGAGACCGGATGCAGGCTGCCTGCACGCCTGCCCTGCTGGCCACGGCCGAAGCACTGCGCCGCGTGGCCGAAGGCATCCCCTTCCGCGACGCTTACCGCCAGGCGGCTGCTGCACTCGACAGCCTCCCACAACCCGACCCCGGAACCGTCCTACACACCTATCGCGTGGACGGCTACCCGGGTCGGGGACGGCCAGACCGACTGCTGGAGCAGCTCCGCGCCTTTCAGGACTGGCTGGCCTCGAACGAGTCGGCCAATACGTAGCTATCCAAGCCGCTGCAGAAATTCCTTCCAGGGCGTGGCCACCATTGTTTCGGTCGTGGCCCGCGCCAAAGCACGGATGATCATGGCCGCCCGCTCCACTTCGGCCTGGTCGTTCGCTTCTACGACATCCACAATGTCGTAGCGGCCCAGCGTCACGTAACTGTCCCTCCAGGTAACACCCGGACAGCGCCTGCGGATTTCCTCCGAGACGCGATCGGCCAATTGTCGAAATTCGTTCGGATCTTTGAAGGAGTCCGGCCCCAGCCGGGTAAAGATCAGATAGGTCGCCATGACGCCTCTACCAATTTGATGGGACTTTCTCCATGCAACAGGGTCACAGCACGCCCGGCGCCGCACCACGACAAGATTGCTTTCGAAAAGTATCGACGCTTTGATACGCTGTTCCTCAGGTATCCAGTTCGTTACATCACTTGTTACCCGGCGTCAGCCCACCGAACACCCCGCAGCAAAGGGACGCAACCCTATGTCCAGCGTGCCCGCAGTCAGGCACGAAGCGAAACGGAGGATCGCCATGTGTTTCCAACGCCTATCCGCTGCGCCATAGGGAGCACGACAAGCTTCGCTTGAGCTTATCGGATGGTCACGGAAAAATCGCTGCTTCGCAAGCCAGCGCCGCCCTGCCAGAGTTCAAAGCCAGTTTCTACGGCATGCAGGTACCACTCCGGGCGGATGTAGCCCCGCGCGACCGCGTCGTCGATGAAAGCCTTCAGGTCCAGTTCAGTCACCGAGGTAGTGGGCGTTGCACGGCGATAGGCGATGTAGTTCCAGTCCCAGTCGGCATACCAGACCTCCCAGGTGGCGCCGGCCAACGTTACCGTGGCCACGCGGCTACCGCCCGGCATCACATCCCCCTTCCAGTTCAGCCAGATCATCAGCTCGGCGCCTCCGTTGTAGCCGTTACTGGAATTCGTGACAGGACTGAACCAGAGGTCAAAGGCGGCATTCCAGCGGCCCGTCGTGATTGGCGTGAGCGTCCAGTTCGCGCGCAAGCTAGTCAGCTCCTGCACGCGCCGCGGCAATCCCGAATTGCTCGTGCAGGCGCCCCAGTGGCACCCGAAGTAGATGGCCGGATAGGCGGCCACGTTGTTGCCATTGTCATGATCGGCCCGCGTAATCGTAAAGTTGCCCGTTTCCAGCCCGACCTCGATGCACTGTGCGGTCTCCGCGCCCCACACGTTGTTGATCACCCGGTAGCGCCCACCGGCCACATCGCGTGCATCCCAGCGGCCGCACAGCTCAACGGTCGGTTCAGATTCAGGCTCTGGTTCCTTTCGGTGATCGCCTGCAGGGAAGAGTCCGTCACATCCAGATAGTAGGAGCAACAGAATCAGGACCGTTCGCATACTTTCCATTTTGTCCATTAAAATGATGAAGGGGCATTCCAAGCTATGGAATACCCTTGCCGAATGCAAGCACTGATTGCGTCGCTCAGTCGCCTTCCGGCCAGTCATCGGTGCGGAAGGGCGAGGCAGGCAGGCCGGCCCGGTTGAAGAGCGTGGCGCGTGGCGTATTGGACCAACCATAGCGCACCGCCTGCGGATCAGCAACGCGCGGACTCCACACTACCAGTGTTTCACCCTCGACCCGTACCTGCGCCGGATGGAAGACGCGGTCTGGCCCCGCGACCACAAACTCACCCCCACCGTCGGCTGGTCGCAGCACCAACCCGCCATTAGCATAGCGGAAATAGAGCCGCAGGCGGCCATTCTCACGCTCCATGCGTTCGTAGATGGGACCAGAATAGATCAGATCCTGGAAGCCGTAGTCGTTAGCCAGTGCCCAGAGAGCCAGCCGCTCGCCCACCTCACGCTTATGCGCCGGATGGATGTTTTGGTTGTCGCCTACATCGGTGGTCACGACCATACCCGCGTGGGGCACGCGCAGCATAGTACGCAACTGGGCTTCCCGAAGGCGCTGCGAGCGAGCGTTTGGCCCGTAGTCGTAGGGAGCAATCTGGACGAAGTAAAACGGAAAGTCGCCTAAGTCCCAGTGTGTGCGCCAGCAGTGAATCAGGGTGGAGAAAAGCCGTTCGTACTGCGAGGCGCGTCCGACATTTGACTCGCCCTGGTACCAGATGACTCCTCGGATACTGTACGGAATGAGCGGGTGAATCATGCCGTTGAATAGCATCGTGGGCGTGTTGGGCCCGAGCGAGACGGGAAGCTTCGGGCGTCCGGTGTAGCTCAGCACGCCCTCGCCAAAGACATACAGGCGTCGCCCCACCAGTTCGGCCACTGGCCAGTAGTGCCACACGCCGGATAGCGAGTGCGCTGCGTTTGGTTCGTTCTCGGGATAAAGCCGAAGTTGCTCGGGCCGTCCCCAGAAACCTCCATCGCCCTGGGTATCGATCACACGCACGGCGATTAGATTTTCGCGGCGGACCAGCGCGGCGGGCACACGGTAGCGCCGGGGCGTATCCCAGTAGCCGAGCCGTTGGTAGCCACCGACCAATTGTCCGTTAAAGTAGGTGCGGTCCATGTCGTCGATAGGCCCCAGCTCCAACACCAGATCGCGGCCCAGCCAGGACTCTGGCACCTGGAGGTGCCGCTGGAACCAGACCACACCGTCGAAGGCCCCCATGTCGGAATTCTCCCAGCGGGTGGGCAGCGACATCGTGAGCGTATCGGGCAGCGGATTTTCGGCGTAGCGGCGATCGTTCAGCTCGAGCGTGGCCCAGAAGGTGGTGTCGTTGCCTGCTGGCACAGCAATCTGCTCCAGGCGGCTTCGCCAGGCTTCCAATTCATGCAGGACAGGCTCGGTGGCCTCCAGGCGGGCGCTGATTTCCTGGAAATCCTCGAGTTCGCGCAGGTGGTCGCGGCCGGTCCAGGCCTCGGCGGGCGTACCGCCCCAGCTGCTATGGATGATGCCGACGGGAACGCCCAGCGCCTCGTGCAACCTGCGGCCGAAGAAATAACCCACGGCGCTGAACATCGCCACCGTCTGTGGCGAGGCTACCTGCCAGATGCCAGCAAAGGTGTCCTGCGGGGTTAGTGCCACGGCGCGCTCGACCGTCAGCAGGCGCAATTGTGGATAGCTGGCCGTGCGAACGGCCTCGGCGGCACCGTAAACTGAGTCGCCCGGCGCCCAGCCTGCCAGCCGTGGCAACAGGGGCATTTCCATGTTCGACTGGCCGGAGGCAACCCAGACCTCCCCGATGAGCACGTCTTCGACAACGCGGCGATCGCCGTTGCTTTCGACAGAGAGCGTATAAGGTCCGCCGGCCTCCTGAGGGGGCAGCTCGACCAGCCAGCGCCCCTCCGCATCAACTTTGGCTTGCGCCGCTACCGTATCGAGGCGCACTGTAACGACGGCACCCGGTGTACCCCACCCCCAGATGCGGATCGGCTGCTGGCGCTGGAGCACGGCATGGTCTGAAAAGATGGGCGCCAGGCGCAGCGGACGTGTCTCCTGGGCACATCCGACCAGAAACAGCCCGGCAAGCAACACAATCAGATAGCTTTTCATAAATCGTAACCGGTTAACTGCCCAATCGTCCAAGATAGGCAACACGCCTTGCCGGCACAAGACACCGTCTAACGAGAAGTCCTCACCAAAGGGAAAGCCTCAGAAGGGGATGCACAAAGCCTTAACAACTCCATGCTCATGGATACTTTGAGGCGAAACCTGCGTGCTTTTAATAAAACGCTCGCCAAATGTCGCGCTTTCCAGGCCCACGATCGAGACTCCCAGGCGCGGGGTAGCATGTGCTCGTGTAGCATCGTAGGAGTGATTGCGAAAATCAAGCTTTTGCAGTTGCTCCTAAGCATACGACCCCGTTAGATCCCAGCCTAAGTATGGTACAGGTCTGCTTCCTAACCAATCGACTGCAAGGGAGGATTGATCTCAGACCTGCCCGACAGTTTTCGATCATAACCACAATAGGAGCCTGCTTGAGCCCCATATAGACCCCCTCAAATCAATTTTCGGTCAAAACTGCAGACAAGTTTATTTACTTAAACAGAAGTTGAGCAAACTGATAGAAACTCCTACGCCAAGTTTGCCACTCATGGGCCGTATTGGGGGAAACATAGAAATGAGCATTGATTCCTTCTTTTTTAAGTGCTTCGGTATTCTCTTCTGGATCCCCTCCCCAAAAATTATTCCTTGGCCTGTTTCTCATCGCCTCGATTTCTCTTCCTCCGTAGCCTACAAAAACTAGTTTTACTTTTTCTTTAAATCCAGAGGTATTGTTAACATCTTCTACGCTGATACTGCCACCACTAAAAAGGCCAATATGAGAAAATTTATCAATGTTTTTCAATGTGATTAACTTGGTTTGGAAGGCACCCATAGAAAGCCCTGCCATTGCACGATGTGACTGGTCTGGAAGCGTACGAAAATTTTCATCAATAAAAGGAATCAATTCTTCTAACAGAACAGTCTGAAAAGGAGTAATATCATAATTTCTCAATCCTCCGAATTGAACATCATTGGTCATGCCATAAGTCATAACGATGATAAATGGTTTTGCTTTCCCTTCGGCAATAAGATTATCCATGATGAGATTTACCCTACCCTGGTTGGACCAACCCGTTTCATCTTCACCCCAACCATGTTGCAGATAGAGCACTGGATATCGTTTATCTAAATCCTTGTCATAATCAGGTGGCGTGTATACAAAAGCTCTACGAATACTGTTTGTACTTTTTGATGGAAAATAGATCTGTCTGATTTGACCATGAGGTACATCTTTCAGTGCATAGATATCTTGATCTTTTGCAGGAACTTCAACCCCACTGCCCCAACGCATAGCACCATAGAAATATAAGCTACCTGGGTCAGGCACGGCGGCCCCATCAATCCACAGCTGGTAGTAATGGAAACCCTCATCCTGCGGCGCAGACTCTCCCATCCATACCCCCTGATCATCCTTCCTTAAATCATATTTCACCCCACCAATATCTAACTGCACGCGCCGCGCTTCCGGCGCCTCAATCCTTACCCGAACCCGACCCTCTGAATTAACCTGAGGATATGCCCTCCCAGGCTGATTAACGGAGGAAGGTCTGAAGTCTTCCACTATCTGCGCCTGCACACAATCCACCACGTTTACGAAACAACCAAGCAGGATAATCCTCCATATGATCTTGCTCATTTCAGTAACCTCCTTATTAGACACTAAAGCTGATCTCGTAACAAGCACTTCCTCTACCAACAGAAGTGCGATTAAAACGCCAAGCCTTCAGCCGCACAGATTTTTTATATTTTAACATAAAGCTATTACAGTGAAATGTCAATACGCTTGTACGCTGCACTCCGGTCGCTATTAAAACGCTTCTGGCTGATAACTTTTTACAAGAATATTAAAAACAATGCTTTATGCATTGAAGTCATTTACCGCCAACATTTGCCTTACTGCATGCAAATGTGGTATCTTGAAAGGCAACGACTCAAATTCTATCCTTTCTCTCAGAAATACAACACGTTACGATGCCCTATTACATTGCCGTTTACGACGTCAACGTACGGCGTGTTGCCAAAATGCTCAAGCTCTTTCGGCGCTATCTGACCTGGGTGCAGCGCTCCGTCTTCGAGGGCGAGTTGACCGAAGCGCAGTTCCAGCGCCTGCGGCACGAATCCAGCCAGATCATGAATCCTGATGAAGACGTGGTCATCTTTTACGAATTACGCGATGCACGCTACAGCCGCCGCCTGGTACTGGGCACCGAACAGGGCCACCTCGACCGCTTCCTTTGACGCCTTCTACCAAAACATTACTTCCAAGTCGATTAAACGGAAAATGGGGCATAGCCCTGCGGAATCTCGGACTGCTAATAACGCCTCCATTTTTGCACGAACAAAGGGCTTAAATGCATATACTCACCACCACATGTGCAACCCACGATAAGGTTCACCTTTGGGGTCCAGCAGATGTCGAATCAACTTATAGCACTCCAGACGAATTAGTCGCTCATAGCTGACATGCCGCCCCAAACCACGATGATGAACCGTCTGGCGCAGGCGCTCATCCCAATGCTGAATGAATATCTTCCGGCCTTCCTCTTTCAGGTATATCCCACCCAATCGCTCTTCAAAATGACGCCGTGTGATCGCTCCCGTCTTAACCAACCGGAATATAGCGCGATCAACCAGAATGGGCTTGAAAAGCTCCGACAGGTCTAACGCCAGCGAAAAGCACCGCGCGCCCGGCTCATGCAGATAGGAGATGGTTGGATCCAGCGCCGTGCGGTGAATCTGGCGAATGGTGGTCGTGTAGCACAGGCTGTTGCCAAAGCTGATCAGCGCGTTGATCTCGTTGGTGGGTGGCCGCCGCTCGCGTTTTTCAAAAACAAAGGCCTCACCTGGTCCATCGGCTAATATGGCCGGCCAGGCGCTGTAGTAGGCCTCCCGGCTACGCCCTTCTATGCCCATGAGTTCGGCGATTTCGCTTGCAGCTTTGAGCTGCGTTCGCTCCTGCTCGATGGTGGCAATGGCAGCGGCAACGGTCTCTTGACGCGCTCCTTCCAGGCGATTGATGTAGTAACGCAGCACCCGCAGCAGGTTATAAGTAGCCGCTTCCACAATGGCCCGGGCCAGATAAGGCCGCCGCTTCGGGCGCACATAGTGCAACACCTGCTCGATGCGCAGCCGTCCGCTGTGCAGATAGTCGCGGGGGATGTAGGTGCCGGTATAATTGCCATAATAGTCATAAAAATGTGCTGGGATATCGTGACGCGCAAGAAAAGTCAGCAGCTTAGAGTTAAGCTCGACCTCACCAAAAAAGTACAGGCTCTCGACCTGTTCGACCGGAAACGGAACGCGCTCGCCCGTGGGCGTGCCTGAAGGCTCGCCAGTTTCGTCCTGATCGTCTGGCGTGCGATCGCCGGCAGCTTTCTCAAAGAAGAGCGTATTTTGTCGCCGGCGCAGTCGTCCGCTGGAGAAAATGTACTAAGGCCGTTTCATGTTGCCGTCGGCTGCTGTGGTGGGTAGGGGCGGGGCATCGGTAGATGTTGCAGCGTACGGGCCGGGTAGCTATCGGCCGGGAGCGGAGACCGCTTCATGGTCGGCGGGAGGTCGCGCATCCTTTTCAGGTTCGGGACTGTTTTGGACGCGTACACGTCCGGAGCCGGTTATCCGAAGCATAACTCCTCGTATGCGCATTTTTTGCAGAAGCGACGGTTTTCGAGCCGGGGTGGTGGCGTGGGGTGGGCAGCTGTTTGATGCAGCTCCTGCACGAGCACGCGCAGCTGGGCTTCGTCATCTGGGGTCAGCGTGACGATTTCGGTGCGGCGCTGGCGAGGAAAGTTGAGCTGTCCTTCGAAGGGTTGTCCGTCGGGTCGTACCACGCCCCACTTTTGCAGCAACCACAGGTAGAAGCGGAGTTGCCAGCGGTGTGCTTCGATGCCGGAAGGACTTCGCTTTGTCTCGTGCAGCACACCGTCGCGCAACTCGGCCCAGTCGATGCGTCCGGCCAGCCGGAGCCCTTCGGGACCGTCTGCTTCCACGTTCACGTGCTGCAGCTCCTCAGCATAGGTGGTTTCGTCCAGCAGCCGCCCCAGCGCTACCGCCTCCGACTCCTGCTCCATCCAGAGCCCGTGCACGGCCAGCCACGCCTTGCCCCGGCAGAGCACAAAGTAGTTCACCAGCGTGCCGGTGATGGAAAGCTCGGGCATTGTTATACCGTTTCTGCGAGAAGGTTTGGTGCGCTTCGTAGGCTCGACCGTAGCGCCGACCGGCGGGTCGACGCTACCGGAACGCCATGGAGGTCCGTTGTCATGCCTGCAACAGTGGAAATCCAGCCTGAAAATACCATGTTTTGAATCCCCAATCGGGGAGACGTTCGGGCTACACGGTGTGGCACACCGCCTTTCCTCCCTATCGTCATTCCCGCGAAGGCGTGCGGTGTGCAGACGGCGCCTCCCAGCCCGAAGCGCCGCGTTCTGGACCCCCGACTCCGATCGGGGATGACCCTTTGCGCAAAGGCGCTCAAGGGACCTCTACGGTTGAAAGCGGTGCGATGCCGCATCTTCTCGGATGCCGGTTTCTACAGCCCAAATGCATCCTTTCGACGAAAACCTCACAGCATGAAGAATTCCACAGGGTTCTCTTCGTCCGGTTGAAGGCCCAGACAGGGATCATACCTGCAATCAGCTAACCACACACGTTCCTCTTGCAATCGGGTGAGCGCGTTTTGCTGCCTCAGCGCATGGAAGCGTCCCTGCGAAATAGGCACGAGAAGTCCGTATGCCTCAACATACGCACCATCGGCCATCCTGCGCAGGAATTCTTCCTGTAAGGTAAGGGGAAGCACTTCATAACCATCAAACAACTCATCAAACTGGTCTTCCAGCGCTGGGTCCGATTCAAAGGCGAGCAGGTGCTCCGGTCCAGCCACTTCTTTATAGGAATAATACCCACGATCGACATCTTTCTGTAGTACAGGGATTTCCGGATCATAGACAACATCAAGCCACTGGCCGACTTTGGCTTCGTCGATTAATTCCCCATCAAACCGAGCCAGATGGTCCACCGTGCGCCGCATCAACGCCTCCTGACGGTAGGGCCAGGTCCAGTCCATTGCCTCGCGCATTACAAAAACGGGACGTTCTTTGCAGCGTCTGCGTCGGTTTACCCGTCCGAATCGCTGCACCAATGCTTCCAGTGGAGCCGGGTCGGTGAAGAGCGTATCGAAATCCACATCCAGACTGACCTCTACCACCTGCGTAGCCACAACCACAAAGTCTTCCCGGCGTGGCTGCTGAGCAACACGCCTTTGCAAGATGGCCTCTCGGTGCAGTCGATCTTCAGTCGTGAATCGACTGTGCATCAACACCACAGGATCTTCTTCGGGATTGCAGTGCTGGGGCCAAGGACTCCCTAATCGAGCGGCGAGCTCCTGAGCCAAGTGTTGAGCAGCAGCTACCAAGTTGGTCACCACCAGCACAGCTTCTCCCGCCTTTACCCGTCGTACAATTTCATCCAGGATAGAAGGGTGATCCAGCCGCCCTTCCTTCAAAAAGAGACGATGGCGGCTAAATTGCTCGTATAGGGCGTTGTCGGCCTGCAGCCAATTGACGTTCAGGTTCTCTTCCAGCAAGCTACGCAGCCAGGAAGGCATCGTGGCTGTCATTACGACCAGTCGCACGTCGAAATGCTGCTGCAGCATAGAAAACAACCCCAGCAGCAGGCCGAGGCAAACAGGTTCGTAGCCATGAATTTCATCTACAATCAGATGCGCTCCCTGCAGCATAGTCCACTGCCCTTCGTAGCCCGGCAGTCGAAAAGCTGCGCGTAGCAACTGATAAGGTGTCGCCAACAAGACCGGCTGCTGATGCAGGCGTCCCAATGCTTTTAGCCGTTGAGCTCGGCGATAGGCCGACTCCTGCTCGGCTATTTCTGCGCGAACCAGTTCCCGATAGACAGCCTGCACCGCCCGGCTGTGCAACAATGCCACATCGTGCGCTGGCAATCCATACCGGTCGACAAATCGTCGATACATAGCGTTCAGACTGGCCTGGTAGGGTAGCAGATAGCATATCGCTCCTCGCCGTCCTTCTTGAAGCTGTCGTCGTGCCCAGAGCAAAGCCGCTTCTGTTTTACCACTGCCGGTAGGTGCAGCCAGCAAGAGCGATCCCTGATGTTCGGCAGCAAATCTTTGATGGCTATGCCAATGAGCTTCGCCCGGTAAAGCAGCGATAACGCCATCCAACTGCGGCGCATTTAGGGGAGGTGCTTGAGCACTGGCCAGACGATCGGCCTGGAGGATCAGCCCGCGTACAAAAAGCGCCTGTTGCCGGCGTTTCCAGGCCTGTCCACGTTCCCTCCGAGAGGGGCATTTCTGTGCCAAATAATGTTGGTAGCATGCTAGCGCTTGACGAATGCGATCAGGCCCGTCTTGGCACAGCGCAGGCACATCTTCTAACAAGGTTTGCTCCGTTGGGGCTTGCAAGCCGAGTTGCTCGTCTCTCACGACCAGGCTCCACGCGTTGGCGGTCCATCTGGCCAATGCCTCAAGACGCTCTTGATCCATCTCCTGCCAGCGCGCATCAATGCCACTGTCAGCCGGGTCGACCACCTCGATATACTGACGTTGTAGCACAGGGTAATCCCGATGGTGGGCCGCTACGGCGGCAGCAGCCAGTACGTAGCGCGGATCGTCCGGTGGCAACAACCAGGGCAGGAATGCCAGCGACAGCACTTCGTGGCGGTAGCCCCAGTTTGCTCCATTCCGGAGCATTTCCTGGAATCCCCGGGCGGCTTTGCCAAAATCATGCACCCAGGCGGCCGCGAACAGCGCATCCCATAGCCCGGGTAACGCCAGCACCTGTTCCAAATCAGGCAGGCGCCTACGTAGCTGCCGCAATCGCTCGATCACCTGCTGGGTATGCGCCGGAAGCGTTTCGCCTCCTTGGGCTACACTTTTAGCCAGCAGATCCTCCGCATTCATAAAAGGTTACGGAAAGTATGAAAGTAGAGCAGATACGGCTCCGGAGAATCGATTGGCTCGGCCCAGCACGGCTCTGACACCTCTTCCGTCAAATGTACCGGAGCGTCCAGCGCCAGAAACCAGTCCCATTCTACCTGACGCCGGCTGCGCGGATCGATATAGCGTGGCATATAGACGGCCAGTGCCAGCGGTGCCCACGGTCGAAAGCTTACCGGAAGCAACCCTGGTCCCAGCCATCCCTTTTGAGCTGGACGCAACGCCACTTTCTCGACACGCCGCACGCTGACTAGCTCCTGCGAGCGCCCCAGCGTCAGCATGCAAGAAGGACTACGAAAAGCCTTGCGCAAGCCTTTCAGATCATTTCCGGCCAAGTACAAAGTCAGCCGGGGATGTATGAGCCATTCACGTGGAAGGACATTGCTTGCGGCCTCCAGATTCTTCTGCGCTGCTTTGCCTTGAGTGGCCGTATTCGGCTGTACAAATCAGATCGTCTCGACGTCGTCGATGCGATGTCTGGCACATTCGAAACGATAGGCAAAACGTAACGCCTTCGGATCCGGAAAATCCCCTAGCGCTGCACTGATCAGACCGTAGATCGTAGAAGGCGGCGGCATGGGATAGGTGGGCTGACGGCCGATCAGAAAATGCGGATAGCGAAACGATGCGACCGGGCCTGCCAGCTCAACTTTGACCGCCTCCAGGCGTTCTGCGCTCATGCCAGCCATTCCAGATGACGGCTCAGTTCGTTCGAGAGCTCGACAAATACGTCCCGTGGATGCCCAAGCACCACACCGTGCGGATAGACCTCTCGTAACTTTTCCTGCATTGCTTCTAACTGGCGACATCCCTCGGGAGCGTAGCCTTCCACCCAGCCAATGTACAGCGGCGACAGGATCTGGTCACCCCAGATCCTACCAATCTCCTGAAATGCTTCTGGAACAGGCCGCGCCAGTCCTTCGCGATCTCCGTCAACGGTATAGTAGAACGGATTGTTGCCGCCACGCACAACGGGATTCACGTCGGTATAGTGCAGTGCCTGTTTGGCTCCTCCATCCACCACCGGCATGGCCGAAAGCAGTGCCCGAATGCGCTGCAGACGCACTTCATCTGGAAGTCGATAAGCCCGGTTCACCTCGTCGTGTGCCAGCCCTCATTCTTCGGCCAGTTTGCGGCGGGCTTCGTCCAGATTCAGAAAGCCCGTACGATTTTGGTAGGTAAAGACGCCGATGCGCCCGAGGTCGATGGAAAACATGCCCTTGAGCGACGTGCGGTAAAACTGGTGTTCATGGGGCACCGGATCCCCTTCGTGGCGGCTCATGGTACCAAAATCCGACACGACGCCATCACTTAGCGCCACCAGTGTCCCAACGCGGAAGGGCGAAACGCGGGTCACCGTTTCTTTCGTTTCGGTGGCGTCCACAAAAGCAGCCCGGCTGTCCGCGGCTTCCACGCTCTTCCCCGGCGCCCGCATATAGCCAAACACGTCGTCGTCAGCGTAGACAATGGGGTTTGCATCCGTGTAGGCTACCTTTTTCTCCCGAAAAATGGGCGCGACCGACCATCCTTCAGGCTGCATCTGCTCTAGCGTGCGCCGGAGCCAGTAGCGGTAGGCCTGTGCAGACACATACGGATAGCTTCGGCCGTTAATGCGAAGCGCTTTGACCACCACAGCATTTTCGGTGGTGCTTCCGGGCTGCATGCCTGCATTGTTCAGCGCCGAGGCCGGCGCATGAATCACCTGAATACCAGCAATGAATGCCATGACGCTTTTTTGTTTTGTTTACGCTTCTTCTGATTCTCCTTCAGGAGTTTCCTCGAGTAAGTCAGGGGCCTCTGCAAAGAAGCCCGCCTGATGCAGTTGCTCCAGCACGCGAATGCGCACCAGATCGCGCACCAGGCGCCAGTCGGCCCGCGGAAAGCCTTCCCCCTCTTCAAACAGCAACAGGTAGTCGTCGAAGGTGAGCAACAGCTGGTTGGTACGGCGCAAGCGCTCCCGGATTGCCCGAATCAGAAGAGCCCGAAAAGCACTGTAGCCGTCAGTTCCAGAGACCAGACCTATCAGCTGTCGGTACAGACGCCGATCGTTGTTCGTGTGAATCTCGTGGGCCAGCTCGCCGGCCAGCTGGCGGATCGTTTCGATACGGTCCTGGGTCATCGTAGGCATTAATTCAGTTAAGAACAGTTCAACCAGTGGCCAGATGTTGATGTCTTCGGTACGAAAGTCCCGGCGCTGCCCTACACGGTTTAGGGCAAAGCGCAGGAAGATACGTCGGATAAATAGAGCAGCTTCGTCCGGCAAGGCCGGCAATAGCTCATACACGTCGTTGCGGGCCTGCAGGCGTTCTTCGGCTGAGAGCGGAGCCACTGCTTTCTTTTTCTTGTCCGGGGTAATCGCTTGCTCATAAGCGCCGTCTTTCGGGCGACGCCAGAATGCTCGCACCAGTGCTTTCCACCGGCCTTGGTGCGCTGCGGCTTCGGCTCGTGCCAGAAAACGATTGACCAGCGGGCGCACCGTGTAGATGTCGACGGCCGGGCCATTGCCGCTGTTGGAGAGATGGTACAGGGTGACGCCGGAAAGACGATCCGTTGCTGCGAAACGACGTTTTTGAGCAGGTCCCAATACTTCTTCCAGCGCTTCCAACAGGCGTGTGCGTGGTGCTTTACGGTCTTTCCAGCTTCCGCCACTCCGGAGTAGAGCCAACTCTCGATCCAGTTCCTCTTTCCAGTATGCGCATAGGTCGAGCAGCAACTCCGGGTCGTCTGCTCCTGCAATCATGGCCCGCCACTACCAATGAGTGCAACGCGCGGCAGCGAAAGCACGCAGCCCAGCGCCAGCGACGAAAGCGGTAGTTCTGAGCGTCCGTTCGGCTAGAAGTTGAGCTGTTGCTGCCCCATCAGCATTGGGAAAAGGTCCCGCGCCGCACGTACGACGGCCTGCTTTTCCGGAAAGAAGGTGCAGGGGTCGGGGAGTGGTGGTACTCCTGTACGAGCGCTTTCGAAGGTGCGCGTGATCTTCTGCTCCCGCTCTTCCGGTTTGGACCAATTAGGGTTTTCAAAAGCATTCACTGTGAACAGAATAAGGCAGGGCTTCCGCAAAAGCCCGTCCAGATAATCCCGCTCCAGCGCATCCATCCACTTTGTCCACTGGTCCTGCGTAACTTCTTCAGGCCGGTCATTACCCGTGGCCAGTACGACGGCAGCCACGCCCATGTCGACGAGTGCATGGCCCGTCCAGCGGGGTCCTATCGATGTTGCTTCGCCTGTCATGACGCTCCTTCAGGCTCGCGTCTGCTGAAAAACTTGCGATTGCGGTCGATCCATCTTGCGCACCGGTTCGCCCAGGGCGCCGAAGCCGCAACCGGTGAGTTCACCCGCACCCACCAACCAGGCAAACTGTACGGCCTCGGACGGTCCTTCGACGATCACCGGACACAGGCTGCCCCGGTGGTCAATGTGCTTGATGCGCACCAGCTTGGTCTTGGCGCTCTTAAAGCTGCGGTCAAAACCCATGAAAGCTTGCGGCGCCAGATGTCCCAGACCAGCCGCCTCAAGCTTGCGCCGAAAGACGCGCGTGAGCACCTCGTCGGCCGCCTCGTCCTCCCAGGTCAGGTAGTCCCGTCCGCCGTCGGAGCGCACGCGCCGCAAGACCACTGGACTTTCCACCCGAAACACGGCCCGCTGGCCAAACGAAGGAACCGGCAACGTCTGCACGCTGGCCACCGCCATCCCAGCGATTACCGATGGGTCCTGGAAGATGCCGCGCACCAGCCGCTCTACGGGTTCGCCCTCGTAGAAACTGAGCGTCCAGAATGCCCCCTTCGGGAAGTATAGGCCATCTTTCCCCATACGTCCTCCCTGCAACCAGCCGAAGCTGTAGAGGCTCAATCCGTCGTGCCAGTCGTTCTGGCCGAGCCAGCGGTGTAATACCCCTGCCAGACGGTACGGATAGGTAAACGGCACAGGTTCACAAGCGGGCGTCAACAGTAGTCGTAGACGCATGCTATCCTCCATCAGTCTGGTTTCATATTTCGGAGGGATGCAGCCGATGGCTGATCGTATATCCCCGCGCCATAGCATGCAGCCATCCGTCGGGCCTCGCTGGCAATGCGATGACGCAGCACCGGGGGACTGATTACCTCGCATTCGGCGCCGTAGCTGAGCATCCAGCGCGCCACGTCGGCCAGACCCGTCACCTGCAGGTGCACGTCCAGCGAACCATCCGGGCGTTCAACCAGAAGCTGACTCGGATGCCACTGCTCCTCGCGAATCCAACGCGCCTGGTAGGACGAAAAACGCAGGTGCACGGCATAGGTCCGGTCGTCGCGGTGCATGCCAAAGGCAGGCCCCAGATAGGCTTCCAGCTCGAAGTCCGAGCGCGGCGTAAAGGTCTCCTCGCGCAGCTCCAGATGCCGGATGCGGTCGATTCGGAAGTCCCGCATAGCCTGACGCAGCCGGCAATAAGCCACCAGGTACCAGCGGCTCTGATGGGCCACCACGGCATAGGGCTCCACGTCGCGTTCCGTGACTGCATCCGCCGTAGTTGGCATAGTAGTGCAAGTGGACCACGCGCTGCTCGGCCGTCGCCTGACGCAGCACATCCAAATAGCGGAGCGGCGTACGCGGACGCGGCCCCATCTCGAAGCGCAGCGTACGCGTGAGCGTGTCGGGATCGATGTGAATCGGCTCGGGCAGATGCATCGCCAGGCGCTCGACCGCCGCTTCCAGCAGCAGCGCATCCGGCGTGTCGCCAAACGCCTCCAGCGCCAGACGGGCCACCAGAAACGCCGCCAGCTCGGCCCGATCCAGCGCAATCAGCGGCAGATTTTCGGCAAAAGGCTTCTCCAGGTAGTACGTCTGGCGACGGCGATCATAGGCCACCGGTATACCCAACCGGCGCAGGTACTCAATGTCGCTGGCAATCGTGCGCCGGGACACCTTGAAGTGTCGGGCCGCCCGCGTGGTGGTAAGCGGACGACCACTGCGCAGCCACTCCAGCAGTCGCTGCAGCCGCAGGATCTGCGGCCCTCGCAGCGAATGATCGCCTGTCGCGCGCCCTGACATACGAAGAAGAACAGATGGACAAAACCTCTCCTGTTTTTATAATAAAGAAGACACCATGCAGGGTAGCTTCATAACCTCTGTAGAAAAATTTTTTTATGAACCGGCCGATACGCCCTGCATCATTTATCATCCAGTGCCGCGTTTGCCAGCGTTTCAAGAAACTCAGCAAAAGCCAGCAGTTCTTCACGTAGCGTACTCCAGAGTTTCGGTAGAACGGCCATCAGGCTTTCTATTTTCTCCGGCGTAAGGTTCATGGTATACACATTGCGCACCAGATGGCGAAAACGACGGAATTCATCCAGAGTATGGGCAGTGGTTCGACCAATAACGGCAGGTCGCATTTCCGGAACGTCTTCAGCCATCCAGCGCAATAGATCGCGGTACCATGTCTGGCCTGTGGGAACCCGCTCATCTACGTTACGGGCAATCAGGACAAACAGACGCTCGACGCCGGAATAAAAGCCATGCAGATTCCAGCGCCACAGCATCAAGATAAGCCCATTCCTCCGGGGTCTGAAGCAATCGCAACCACGCCTGACGGGCTCGACCCAGCACCTGTTCCAACTCAGGGATCTCGCCCCGAATTCGTTCCACCACTGCTATATAACACGTCTTCACAGCTCGATGCCATAGCGTTCAATAGCCCGGCGTAGTGCGCTACCGACCCGTTCCATTTCGATCAGATCGACCGGCCTGTCAGCAATCATCTCCTCGGCCAACCGCCAGGCTGCCCAGTAATCTGTGGCATGCAACTCTTCCACCGCCAGGTCCACATCAGAATCCGGTGCAAACCAGGCACCATGGGCCAGCGAGCCTAAAAGTACCACACGTCGAACGCCAAAGCGCACCTTCAACGCCTGCGCTACCGACCGAGCCCGAGCAATCAGCGCATCCCGTTCTTCGCACCCGGCCAGTATTTCATGCCGTTCTGCAACCTAACGCTTTGCTGCGCTCAAGTAGGGTCTCCACCCGCCCCCTCTCAATTCCAGTGCGGTAGGCATAGCGTCCCCTTTGTCTGCCTGGCTCGTTGCTGTGTTTACCTGCGCTGGGTTGGAAAAGCTCCCTCTATTCAAAGACCGGATCGCATTAAAACAGCCGCCTGCGCATTACCCTGAAAACGTTCGTTTCGTTTTTCAGCTCAAAGATACGCCCTTCGCCGCGAATTGCTGCCTGTTTTCTTGGGTTTACTCCGCCACCGGCTCGGGCGCCCCCGGCACCTTTTTGCCGAGCAGACACAGCCCGAGCAGCAGCACAGCGGCGGCAAGCCCCATAGAAAGCCACCAGGGCCATCCAAAGCCGGTCGGCAGCGTACCCAGCAGTACTGCCACGATGCCTACAAAAAGCGCGTAGGGTAGCTGCGTGCGCACGTGTTCGATATGGTCGCAGCCAGAAGCCATCGATGAGAGGATCGTCGTATCGGAGATTGGCGAGCAGTGATCTCCCCAGACGGCTCCGGCCAGCACAGCTGAAACCGTCGAATAAATGATATGGTGGTACTCCGCCTGGGTGTGCAGGCCATCGGCCGCCAGCACGTGCCAGGCCAGCGGTACCACCAGCGGCATCAGAATGCCCATCGTGCCCCAGCTCGTGCCCGTGGCAAAAGCGGTGGCGGCCGCCAGCACAAACACAAGCGCCGGCACCAATCCCGGCGCCAGTCGCTCGCTGAGCACCGAAGACAGGTACTGAGCCGTGCGCAGCTCCTCGGTAATCGACGAAAGCGCCCAGGCAAGCAGCAGAATGATCATGGCAAAAAACATGGAGCGTAGGCCGGCATACCAGGCCTCCATTGTCTCATCAAGCGTCAGGATGCGCTGGCCGATCGAAAGCGCCGCGGCGGCCAGTACGCCCAGCAGCGAGCCCCACATGAGCGCCCGATAGGAATCGGCGCTTCCGATGATTTCTCGGAGCGTCTCGCCCTCGCCTGTTGCATACAGGCCGCCCAGCACCGAGACGAACAGCACCATAATCGGAATAAGCGCGTTGCGGGCGCGACGCGGCTTGCCGTCTGGTGGGCGAAACTCTCGACCTTCGGCCGCCGCTTCGTCGATGCGAGCATCCGGCCCCAGTACCTGTCCCGTCGTACGCGCCCGCAGTTCGGCCTGATACATCGGCCCAAAGTCGCGCTGCGTCCAGGCCACAGCAAACACAAACAGCAGGGCGAGCCAGGGATAGAAGCTGTAGGGAATGGAATTCAGGAAGATTGAGTAGGCGCTCTCGTCGTAGCCAGGAATCTGCGCCACAGCCGTCCCGACCAGTCCCACTTCGTAGCCAATCCAGGTGGTTACAAAGGCCAGGCAGGCCACCGGCGCGGCCGTCGAATCGACGATGTAGGCCAGCTTTTCGCGGGAGATGCGCAGCCGGTCGGTGACAGGACGCATCGTATTGCCGACGACCAGCGTGTTGGCGTAGTCGTCAAAGAAGATGAGCAGTCCCAGCACTGTGGCGGCCAGCTGGCCCCGCCGCGGGTCGTCAGCCCAACGGATAATACGGTTGACCACCCCCTGCATGCCACCGTTCTTCGAGATAATGCCCACCATGCCGCCGATCATCAGCGAAAACAACACGATGGCGGCATGGTCCGGGTTGGCCAAGGCGTTGCGGACGTATACATCGAACGCATCGAGCAATCCCTGCCACAGTCCGGCGAGCGATACGTCGACAGTCAGCCAGGCACCCAGCCAGATGCCCAGAAACAGCGCCGGTATCACACGTCGGAAAAGCAGGGCAATCAGAATGGCCAGCAAGGGTGGCAACACCGACGCCCAGCCTGGCAGCGCCCGCACGTTGGCCCGGGCTATCACCTGTCCGCCCCCTTCCAGCACAATTGGCACGCGGCCGCTACGCGTAACCCGCACGCTGTCGGCCCGAAGCACGCCTTCTTCCAGCGTGAGCGCGTACGTCCGTCCTTCCACACGCAGCACGTAGCCGCTGTCGGATGCCAGGCCCTCGACAGTCACAGCGAAGGGCAATCCCTTAAGCACAGGATCGGGCACCTGAAGCTGCGGCTGGGCCGCCGCTCCCAGAACAAACCCGCAGTGCAGCCCAATCACCCAGGCAAGGATTCGAACACGCATGGTTGGACTATCCTCCGGTTCCAAAGATGCGGTCGCCGGCGTCGCCCAGGCCCGGTCGAATAAAGGCGTTTTCGTCGAGCCCCCGGTCCACAGCAGCCGTGACGATGCGCACGTCCGGGTGCGCTTCCTGTAGCGCACGAATGCCCTCTGGCGCAGCGATCAGGCAAACGAACGTGAAGCGTCGAGCGCCGCGTGCCTTCAGGTGATGGATGGCCTGCACGGCGCTGCCGCCCGTGGCCAACATAGGATCGACCACGAACACGCGGGCGGACTCGATTCCGCCAGGAATATTACTGTAGTAATCGACAGGCTGCTTGGTGCGCTCGTCGCGCTGCATTCCCAAGTGGCCGATGCGGGCCTCCGGCACAAAACGCACGAAGCCGTCTACCATACCGAGCCCGGCTCGCAGGATGGGCACGACCACAATCTCTTCGGCCAGCCGGTAGCCGGTGGTGGGCTCCAGAGGCGTTTCGATAGGGATCGGCTCGACGGCCAGGTCGCGCAGTGCCTCGTAGGCCAGGATAGCCGCTGCCTCGGCTACGATCTGGCGGAATTGCCCGTGCGTGGTTTCCCGCCGCCGGAGCAGCGTCAGGTCGCGTTTGAGCAGCGGATGATCGACAACGAAAAGCATGCTCATGGCTCGCGTTTCTGCGCTTCCAGCTTCTTCCGACGGCGTTCCTCCACCCAGCGCCGGTGTGCCTCGTAATCCTCCTTCCAGGGTTGCCGTTCAAAGTAACTGTCGGTGAGTTTCTTGAGCGTGCCGGAAAGCAGCACCAGCGAAATTACATTCGGCAGCGTCACCAGCGACAGTGCCACATCCCCCACGTCCCAGATGGTTGTAACGGCTACGACGGCCCCCAGAAAGTGCATGATCAGGAAGACGACTTTGTACGGCAGAATGCCTTTCGTACCAAACAAGTAGTAAGCACAGCGGTCGCCGTAGTAGCTCCACGAGATGGCTGTCGAGATGGCAAACAGCAGCACGCTCAGCAGCACAATATAGCGACCCAGCCATCCAAGACCGAGTGTTGAAAGCCCACGCTCGAAGCCCAGCGTGGTCAGCGGCGCACTGCTGCGTACCGCATCGCCATAAAGACGCGTGTAAACCTGACCATCGCTGCTTCGCGCCCGCGCCTGCAGCGGATAGATCGTACCCGCGAAGGGCTGCATCTGCGCCTCATCGACAAACAACCGAGGCACGCCTACTTCGAAATAGGCTAGTTGCGGCTGACCTTCAACCGGGCGTCCGTCCTCGTACCGCACTGAATCTGGCGTGGCCACCCGCGTGTAGCCGACCTCGTCGTTGCCCCTCACATAGGTAATGTTCACGTCGTTCAGAGGTAGCGTGGTGGGCACACGGTCGTTCCAGACATCCGTGATCACGATCACCAGACCGGTCATCGTGCAGATGATCAGCGTGTCGATGAACGGCTCCAACAGCGCCACCACCCCTTCGGAGACCGGTTCATCAGTCTTAGCGGCCGAGTGGGCAATCGGTGCGGAACCCTGACCTGCTTCGTTCGAGAAAAGCCCGCGCTGTACGCCATAAGTAAGCGTGGTCAGTAAAAGCCCCATGCCGGTACCGGCCACGCCAGCCGTCGGACTGAAAGCTTCTCGAAAGATCGTCCCCAAGGCTGGTAGCACATGCTCCAGGTTGGTGAAGATGATCAGCAGCGCACCAGTCACGTAGAGCCCAGCCATCAGGGGAGCCAGCACGCCTGTCACCGCGCCGATGCGACGAATGCCGCCGATGATGACCAGTCCGACCAGCGTGGCTGTAATCAAACCGGTGATCCAGGGTTCGATGCCGAAGCTGTCGCGCATCTGCGTAGCGATCGTATTCGCCTGGATGGCGTTGCCCGTCATGAACGACGTGATCATCAGCATGAAGGCAAAAAAGATAGCCACTGGCTTCCAACCCAACCCCCGCTCGATGTAGTACATGGGTCCGCCGGCCACTGAACCTGCCCAGACCTTGCCGTCCGACTCGACAGGCACGCGGTAGTGCAGTGCGAGCGTTACCTCACTGTACTTGGTGGCCATACCCAGAAAGGCGGTCACCCACATCCAGAACAGGGCACCTGGGCCGCCCACGTGGATGGCGATGGCCACACCGGCAATGTTACCGATGCCCACCGTAGCCGCAAGCGCCGTAGTCAGCGCCTGAAAGTGGGGCACGTCGCCCGGCTCATCGGGGTTGTCGTACTTCCCGGAGGCCACGGCAAAGCCATGCGCCAGTTTACGAATCTGGATAAAGCGCAACCGCAAGGTCAGGAACAGCCCGGCGCCCAGCAGACCGATCACCAGAATCGGCGCCAGAAAGCTGTTGATCTGTCCGATTATGTGGCTGAAAAGCTCCATGGGGCTTCTTTTCTGGTTTCCGGATTGTATTTCCGGCCGGACCCTGCCACCACCCCGGTCACGCTGCCCGGCCCAACAACAAAACTCGGCCTAATATAGTAACCCGCTCGAAAAGAATCGCCCCCTTAGAGCGTACGTGGATCGACCTCGACGAGCTGTCCGTTCAGAATGGCCAGCGTTCGTGCTGGATACTTTTTCACCAGTCGGTAGTCGTGCGTGGCCATCAGCAGCGTCATACCCTGGCGATGCAGCCCCAGCAGCAGCTCCATGATCTCGTCGGCCACGCGGGGATCCAGATTGCCCGTGGGCTCGTCGGCCAGAAGAATCCAGGGATCGTTCACGATGGCCCGGGCGATCACCACGCGCTGCTGTTCGCCACCGGAGAGTTCGTGCGGATAGCGTCGCCGCTTGTGGCTCAGTCCCACCAGCGTCAACGCTTGTAGCACGCGGGTTTTCACCTCGGCCCCTTGTTTCCCCGTTACATAGAGCGCAAAGGCTACGTTCTCGTACACATTGCGATCGGGCAGAAGCTGAAAGTCCTGAAACACCACGCCCAGCGTGCGGCGCAGGTAAGGAATCTCGGCAGGCTTAATTCGATCGGAGCGATAGTCCCCTACCTGGCAATAACCGGATTCCGGAAACAGATCCATGTAAATGAGCCGCATGAGCGTAGTTTTGCCGCTTCCGGTCGGGCCGATCAGATAGACATGCTCTCCCCGTCGGATTTCAACCGAAAGATGCTCGAACACCGGACGCCGCTGGCCGCCCGGCAATGGGTACGAAATGCTGACGTTTCGAAAGACAATCACGGCGATGCTTCCACTTGCTCAGGACGACGAACCACCCAGTGAATACGCTCCGAACGCGCCGTAGCCGGACGGAGCGAAAAATTATCGTAGGCCGCCTCGATCCGAAAGCCCTCTTCCAGCAGCAGCGTGCGGATCTCCGCCAGCGTATAGGCCCGTTCCAGATGCCGCTCTCGGTACACCTGCCCGTCTACCTCCAGTTCAAAGATGGTCGTGTGCAGTCGCCGTTTTGGATCGTAGTGGCTGCGGCGCACGTAGCGAAAGGCGTCGGTTTCGCCCGCGTCGTCGAAGTCGGCTTCGTGCGCCAAGGAATTCATCGGCGTGCTTTGGTCGAAGATAAACGTCCCGCCGGGTCGCAGCGCATACCATGTGCACCGGAAAAGCGCCCGGACGCCTTCGGGTTCCAGCAGGTAGTTGAGTCCATCGAAAAGGAGCAGCACCACGTCCGCTGGTTCCGCAACATGGTAATCGGTGAAATCGGCCTGTTCGAACACAACGGGGATGCCTGCACGGATAGCCTTCTCGCGGGCTACCGTCAGCATGGCCGCCGAGCGATCGCTAGCCTGGTAGCGATAGGGTCCCATTGGCTGCAGTGCCAGAGCCAGCGAGCCGGTCCCACACCCGAGCTCAAGCACTGTCCACGCTCCGGGTAGAAATCGCTGGATCAGTCGGTGCACATAGCGGGCCCAGGCTTCGTAATCGACGTAATGCATTACCTGGTCGTACCCGCGGGCCAGCAGGCTGTAGGGCACGACCTCCTGCACGCGAATGTCCGTGCTCATGACGCCGCTGCCGAAGAAGTCGCCGCCTCCGCCTGTTGCCGTTCCTTGCGGCGGCGAGCGATGTCGATAGCCAAATAAATCGCACTCCGCATACTGCCTGGCGACGCCTTGCCCTGTCCGGCAATGTTGTAGGCCGTGCCATGGTCGGGCGAGGTGCGCACGATGGGCAGTCCGGCTGTATAGTTGACGCCGCTTTCGAAGGCCAGCGTTTTGAACGGAATCAGCCCCTGATCGTGGTACATGGCCACCACGGCATCGTAGAGGCGGTAGGCGCCAATTCCGAAGAAACTGTCGGCCGGAAACGGCCCAAAGACCAGGTAGCCTCGCCGACGGGCCTCTTCAAGTGTCGGGATGATCGTTTCGTTCTCTTCGCGCCCCAACACACCGCCATCACCGGCATGTGGGTTCAAGCCGAGCACCGCGATCTTGGGCCGGTCGATCCCAAAATCCTGGATCAGGCAGTCGTGAATGATCTCGATTGTTTCTAAAATGGCCTGCCGCGTCACCCGCTTCGGCACGTCCCAGATCGGGATATGGCCGGTCACCAGTCCAATGCGCAGATCGTCCGACACCATCATCATGGTGTAGCGCTGGGACTTCGTCAGACGGGCAATAAACTCGGTATGTCCCGGATCCTGGTAGCCGGCCAGCGAGATCGCCTCTTTGGAAATGGGCGCCGTCACCATAGCGTCGGTTTTTCCGTCCAGACAGAGCTGCACGGCCCGACGCACAGCTTCCATCGCCAGCTTTCCGCCTGCTGCCGTGATTTCGCCGAAAGCCACCTCAGGCGCCTCCCCTTCGGTCACGTCTACCACAACCAGCCGTTCTGGCGTGATCCGCTCGGGTAGCTCGCCAACCACCTGCATTTCAGGAAGCGGTAACTGCAACACCTTCGCGTGTTGGCGAAGCACTTCGGCCGACCCGACCAGAATCGGATCAAAGAACTTCATCAGGCGCGAATCCAACAAACACTTCAACACGATCTCGGGACCGACGCCGTTCGGATCGCCCAGCGTGATGGCAATCCGCGGACGCGGCCGCTCTGGCTTTCTGTTTTCCTGATCTATCGACATGGGACGTTCCTCCAGTCCACTTGCTTATATTGCTCCGAGACGGAACGGTCGGACACTTTCTGGAGATCCCTCCCGATGCACCCGGAACGCCTGCAACAACTCGTGGATCTGCTCCGCACCCGGCGGCTTGCCGTGCTCACCGGGGCCGGCTGCAGCACCGAGTCGGGCATTCCCGATTACCGGAGCGAGGGCACGCGTCGCCGCGCCCGCAATCCGATCCAGTACCGGGCGTTTGTGACGGATGCTGCCGTGCGCGCCCGCTATTGGGCCTGGAGCATGCTGGGCTGGCCGCGCTTTGCGAAGGCCCGGCCCAACCCCGGCCACTACGCGCTGGCCCGGCTCGAACAGGCCGGCCTGCTGGTGGGCCTCATCACGCAGAACGTGGACCGGCTGCATCACCGGGCCGGTAGCCGTCTCGTACTCGAACTGCATGGCAGCCTGGCCACTGTGCGCTGCCTGACGTGCAACGATACCATCGATCGGGAAGCCTTCCAGCAGTGGTTACAGGAACTGAACCCCGGCTGGACTGCACACATGGCCGAACTTGCTCCCGACGGCGACGCTGAGCTGCCCGAGGCACTCACCACCCACTTGCGCGTGCCCGACAGTCCCCGCTGCGGCGGCATCCTCAAACCTGACGTGGTGTTTTTTGGCGAAAACGTGCCGCGCGAGCGCGTCGAAGCTGCCCGCCGGATCGTAGCCGCGGCCGACGTGCTGCTGGTGGCGGGTTCGTCGCTGGCCGTCTACTCGGGCTACCGCTTCGTGCTCGAAGCCGCCCGTCAAAGCAAGCCCATCGCTATCGTCAATCTGGGCCCCACGCGGGGCGATGCCCTCGCAACGCTCCGCCTCGAAGGCCGCACGGGCGAGGTGCTGCCTCGCCTGGCTGCGGCACTTACCGGCAAGACCGCTCCCGCAAAAACGCCTCAGTTTAGCATTATTTGATTTGCCGGGGCACGATGGTGGCGCAATGTGCCAGGCACGTAGGGCGCACACGGCAGTCCACCCCTATCTGATGGAAATGCTGTCGTTTTTCGGGTGGAGTGTACCGATGTTTGCGCTCGTACTTCCAGCCGGGAAATGCCGTGGAGCCTTGGGATTTCCCACACAAGCACTATGGACATTATCAAAGCGCGATCATCCGATACACTTTAGCGAAAAAAAAAAGCACCGATTAATAGGGCGACACGTTCCTGCCAACCAAAATCCCCGAAATGTCCATGCGTAGCCTGATCGCCCGTTCCTATCAAAAGTCGATCCGTACCCAGATCATATGGTTTGCGCTACTGATTACCGTCCCTCCTATGTTGCTTTTCAGTGGCGTCGTGTTGTGGAACGTGCAGCGTAGCACAAAAAAACAGATCGAGCAAACCTTTAAACTACTGGCCGAAACAAAAGACCATGCCGTCAACCAGTTCTATCAGCACGCACTACAAGACGCGCAGGCCATTGCGACCCATTCGGACGTGATCGCATGGCTTGAATCGGGTGGCTCTTCGCGGCGGACCGACGCTATCTACCAGATGGTACGTCAGCTTCAGGAAGCCAAATGGGGTCGGTATCACCACGTTTTTCTGGTTGATCACGAAGGAGCAATCATCCTGAGCCCACCACATCTTCAGGCTACCACCGCCCACGAAGGACATTCCATTCGCACTTCTCCTTACTTCAGTCAGGCACTGCAGCAGCCTACACTGACCGACTTTTTCGGGTTTGAAGAAAAAGATCACTTTCATCAACTGTTGCTCTATCCGATTCATGCCGCTGATGGTCGCCCGCTTGGCCTCGTCGGCATCGAGATCGTCATCCAGTATCTCATCGACTGGATGAACCAGGAGGCCGATCACCTTCCAGCCGGTACGCGCTTTTTCATGACCACCCTGGAAGGACGCGAAATCGTGCACGCCAAACAGGAGGTTATTCCTTCCTATCCGTACATTGCCGACAAACTGGCGTCGGCGGACGAATTTTTTGGTGTCGTCGACACTGAAGATCACGGACGGGTTATTAGTCATTACCAGAAGGCCGCCAGCGGTCCGTTTGTACTTGCTTTCGAAATCCCGCTCAGTACGGCCTATGCTGGCCTCTATGCGCTGCTCCTGAAACTGGTCTTGCTGAATCTTCTGGGCCTGGCTTTTGTGCTGATCCTCATAGGGCGTGGTAGTCGGCTCATAAGTCGGCGCATTGAACACATCGCGCAGATCGCACGAAAACTCCGTGAAGGCGACTGGACGGCTCGCACGCAGGAGCAGGAAAGCGAAAACGAAATCAGCCAGGTAGGCATTGCCCTCGATATGCTGGCCGATACCGTGGAGCAGACCATCTCGCTGCTCGAGTTGGAAAAGGCGCAGCAGGCGCAGCGCATTCAGGAAGCCGTGGCCCATATTGAAGCCCAAAAGCAGGCGCTTGAAACCCACATCGCCTATATGCTGGATCAAATGCGACATTTTGCTGAAGGCGACCTGAGAGTGCGTCTGGCCATCAACATGACAGACGAAACGGCCGCTGACGAAGCCCGTGCCCTATTCCGGCAACTCTTCGAAGGATTCAACACGGCCGCCCACCACCTGGAGGCTATGCTGGCCGGTGTACGCGAAATTATGAGCGAACTGCTCGAAAACACCTATGACATCCTGCAGGCTACCGAGACGCTGGTGGCTCAGACCAACCAGCAATCTCAGCAATCCGGCGAAGTAGCTGCGGCTGTCGAAGAAATGGCGCGAACGGCCGAAGCCAATGCCCAGAGCGCAGGCCAGGCCGCTCGTGTGGCCCAGCACAGCCAGCTTACCGCCCAGGAAAGCGAAACCGCCATCGAACAGACAATCGACAGCATCCACCGCCTGGCCCAGACGCTGCGGCAGTCGGTCGAAAGCGTCCGGCAACTGGGACAGTCCGGGGAGCAGATCGGCCAGATTGTTGCTGTCATCGAAGAAATCGCCAACCAGACCAACCTGCTGGCATTGAACGCCGCCATCGAAGCGGCCCGCGCGGGCGAGTCGGGCCGAGGCTTTGCCGTGGTGGCCGACGAAGTGCGCCGCCTTGCCGAACGTACAGCCCACGCCACCCGTGAAATTGCCGATATGATCCTACGTGTGCAGCAGGAAACCGAAAAGGCCGTGCAGACCATGGAACGCGGCTATGACGAACTGGAAACCAGTCTCACCCAGGCCGAAACCATGCGACAGAAATTCAGCGAGCTCCTGAAAAATGCCCGAGAGACCATGGATCTGGTTACGCAGATTGCCGCCGCCAGCCAGCAACAGGCCAGCACCAGCGATGAAATGGCACGAAACGTGGTCCTGATCACAGAGGCTATTGGTGAAATCTCTCGCAGCACGCATAACATTCGGGCGCGCTTTGAAAGCCTGAGCCAGCGCCTGGAGCATTTATCGCAGATACTTGCACGTTTCCGAAACGAATAATATTGATATTCCCTATTGGTATTAACCCTCTCACCTCCACTCGGTCATGGTATACGTGAACGGTAATATGAAGCTTATCAAATAGCTGGCGTGTTGCAATCTTGCCACCTCCGTGCATTGCAAAAGTCAATAGCTCTTCCTGTTCCGGAATTTGCTTACCAGCTTCACTAAAATCAATAGTAACTTTCTTTTCCTGTCTGGGAGTGGTAATTACTACCTCTCCTGTTTTATTGTTAATGGTTAGAGCCGTATCCCACGCTTCCAGGCAGAAGCACTACGGGCGAATCTTGCTCTTGTCGACTTTATAAAGGAGATTGCGCGCAGAAAACAAGCAACACCTGCACAGATAGCTTTAGCTTGGCTCTTGGCACAAAAACCTTGGATTGTTCCTATTCCTGGAACAACGAAGCTTGAGCGACTTAAGGAAAATATAGGTGCAGTATCTATAACTTTTACCGAAGAAGAGTTAGGAGAGATAAATGAAGCACTTTCAAGAATTCCTATCCACGGTGGACGATATCCGGAAGAGTTAGAAAAAATGACATATCGATAAATTCCCTGTAGTGGACATAGCGGAAGCCAGGTCCGTGGAACAAATAACGACGAAGTTAACAGTAGCAAAAATGAAAAAATCCTTTTATTGAGAAGTTCTAGGTAAGTTTTATTTGCTCAAGAAGCATGCGTAAAAGCCACAAAAATTAATACTGGGGGGTGTTACCTACGATGGAATTTGAATTTTATAACCCAACCCGACTAATCTTTGGTGCAGGTTCATTAGAGCGGTTAGGGAAAGTAGTTAGTCAATATGGTAAAAAAGCACTGCTCGTCATTGGTGGAGGAAGTGTAAAGAAAAACGGGGCATTTGATCGAGCAGTAGCAAGTCTCAAAACAGCAGGTGTATCTGTGGTAGAGTTCTCAGGTGTTGAGCCCAACCCACGTCTGTCAACTGTAGTGCGCGGTGCAGAGCTGGCAAAAAGAGAAGCTTGTGATGTGGTAATAGGTATGGGCGGCGGTAGCGTCATGGATGCATCAAAAGTAATTGCAGCCTCAGTCTTTTATGAAGGACATCCCAAAGATATGCTTGTGCGGGCAGGAAAAACACCCAGACTTCCAGAAAAAGCTCTTCCGATTATCACTGTTCCAACGCTTGCAGCAACAGGCTCTGAGATGAACTGCGGCGCTGTAATAACAATTGATGATGAAAAAGAAAAACTAAAGACATTTGTTAAAACTGAAGTTCTATATCCTAAAGTAGCTGTTGTAGATCCTGAACTTATCATAACAGTTCCTAAAGCTTATACAGCTTATAGTGTTTGTGACATAATAACCCATATGACCGAGAGTTATTTTAACGGTATAGACGGAACTCCCATTCAGGATAGATTTGCCGAGGGAGCGATTCTTACTGTCCTGGAGTGGGGACCAAAAGCGGTTAATGATGGAAATGACCTGGAAGCGCGTACTCAGGTGCAGTGGGCGTCGATAGTTGCCCTGAATGGCTGGGTACAGGTTAGTACAAATTATATAGCAACGGTTCACATGATCGAGCATACACTTTCCGCACTCTACGATATTCCTCATGGAGCAGGGCTGGCAGTAGTGAATCCGGCGTGGATGCGCTTTGCGGCAAGATTTCGCCCAGAACGTTTTGCACAGTTTGCTCAGCGCATATTTGGTATATCAGCTATGAAAAAAGACGATTTGAGCCTTGCTATGGTGGGTATTGATAGGTTTGAAGAGTTTTTGCGCTCAATAGGGTGTCCTACACGCTTGTCGGAATTAGGAATTGGAGATGTCACTGAGGAAATGCTTTCCTACTGGGCTGACAAAACTTTGGAAGTTCTTTGCGACCAAGAAGGAAAGCTTTCAGGTCGTCCACCTTTGAGGAAGGAAGATATTGTAGAGATACTGTGTATGACAATGTAAGTAATTCAGTAGGAGGGATTAACATGCAAAAGGTAGTTTTGAATAACGGTGTTGAGATGCCTATTTTAGGCTACGGTGTTTTTCAGATCACCGACCTAAACCAGTGTGAACAGTGTGTTTATGACGCAATCAAGTTAGGTTATCGATTAATCGATACTGCAGCCTCTTATATGAATGAAGAAGCGGTCGGCAGAGCCATTAAGAGGGCGATTGAAGAAGGTATAGTAAGAAGAGAAGAACTATTTATTACTACAAAATTATGGGTACAGGACGCAGGTTATGAGTCGACCAAGAAAGCATTTGAAAAATCGCTAAAAAAGCTTCAGCTTGACTATATCGACCTTTATTTGATTCATCAACCGTTTGGTGATGTACATTGTTCTTGGCGAGCTATGGAGGAGCTTTATAACAAAGGATTGGTTAGGGCAATAGGCGTAAGTAACTTCCAACCAGATCGTTTGATGGACTTAATAGTTCACCATGAGGTAGTTCCTGCCGTGAATCAAATTGAAATACATCCGTTCTACCAGCAAACAGAAAGCATAGAATTCATGAGGAAATACAACATTCAGCCAGAAGCCTGGGCTCCTTTTGCAGAAGGTAGAAACCACATCTTTCAGAATGAAGTTTTGGTATCTATAGCCAAAAAGCACAATAAAACAGTTGCTCAAGTGATTTTGTGCTGGCTGGTTCAAAGAGGGATAGTTACAATACCGAAAACTGTGAACAAAGAAAGGATGGTTGAAAACATTAGCATTTTCGATTTTGAACTGGATCAAGAGGATATGGCAAAAATTGCAGCATTAGATAAAAAAGAAAGTGCTTTCTTCTCACACAGAGATCCTGTGATCGTTAAATGGATTTGTTCATTAAAGAGATAAGTTATTAACTGGTACAGTTGAAAGGACCTTTAGAAGAGTTTTTCAACTGTAAATTTAGGAAGGAGAGAAAATGAGAAAAATCCTAATTACAGGACTAGTTCTGTTCATGGCGTTACTGTTTGTTGTCTTCGGCAGTATAGAAAAGTTTTTGAGTGAGGCGGCAACAGAAGATACAGTAATAACAAAGACACAAAATATGAATTCCCAGAAAGCAAAGCAAGATGTCATGATTCCGCAGGAGATCGAAGAAATTCCTGATGAGTACTTTAAAGTATCAGATCAGCCCGGAACATTAGTGGAACTATATTACGATACATATGAGTCCTTTTCTTATGAGAAAAAATCAAAGCCACTTAAAAAACGTGCGATAGTATATCTTCCCTATGGTTACAGCAAGTATCAGAAATACGATGTGTTCTATTTGATGCATGGCGGGTGGGGCGATGAGACCACAATGCTTGGAACGCCCAACAAACCATCGCCTCTTAAAAATATCATTGATAACGCGATTGCTAAAGGCGAAATCAAACCACTGATCATAGTTTGTCCGACTTATAATAATACAAATAAAAACGGCCTGGATTCTGCCAACTTTTCACTTGCGATGCAGTTGACAAGGAACTATCATAACGAGTTACTAAATGATCTAATTCCCGCGGTGGAAGGAACGTACAGCACCTATGCTGCGAGTACATCAAGATATGATCTGATCGCTTCCCGTGATCACCGAGGATTCGGCGGATTTTCCATGGGAGCAGTAGCAACCTGGCGAACATTTCAATACGCTCTTGATTACTTTCGCTATTTCCTGCCGATGAGCTGTGGTACAACTCTGGATGATAAAGAGACCTTTGCTGCAGCTCAAAGATACTCGCTCAATGATTACTTTGTTTTTATCATAACAGGAACTGAAGATTTCGCATACAGCCATGATAAAGACAGAGCAGATTTTATGCGCAAGTCTCCGTATTTTATAGACATCGATGATAAGGCAGACGGCAATTTTGCTTTTCGTGTCAAAAAGGGATATCGTCATGACGGAATCGCTGCAATGGAATATATCTATAACGGGCTAAAGGCATTCTGGGGTGTTAAAGGTGAAACACAGGAGGAACAACAGGAGGTTCAGTCAGACTTGGGAAAGGATCAATCATATAAAGCTTTTACTGTAGATACAAGGCTCATAGATGTGATACAGGATCCAGCTTTCGGAAATTTCGGAAGGCTTCTTTTCCCAACAGATAGAAGGTATTATAGCGGAGATACGCTTGGAGAACTCTCCTTTACATGGTATAGCAACATTAATCCGAACAAAACGGTTGAAATCGTAAATTACCTGAAAGAACGTGTCCTCTCGGGAGACACTGTGTTCTATGATATTTATTCCGATGAAGAAAAAGTGCAGGATCCTGACAAAAAGAATACAGGGCTGTTCTTTTTCCGCGGCAAAAAAGGCGCAAAGACAGCAATTATCTGTGCAGGCGGGGGATTTGTATATGTTGCTGCTATCCATGACAGTTTTCCGCATGCTCTTGAACTCAGTAAAAAGGGGTATAATGCGTTTGCCTTAATTTATCGTCCAGGTGCGCAGACTGCCTGTGAAGACCTTGCAAGGGCAATTGCTTTCCTGCATGAGCATGCCGACAAACTCGAAATAGACATGGAAGACTATTCTCTATGGGGAGGATCTGCCGGAGCGCGTATGACAGCATGGCTCGGAAGCTACGGTACTGAGAGCTTTAGAGAAAAGAGATATCCACGTCCTGCGGCTGTCATTATGCAGTATACCGGTTTGTCGGAAGTGACGGGTAAGGAACCTCCGACATTTGCAGTCGTTGGAACAAATGATTGGATTGCACCTTACAAAGTAATGGAAGACAGAATCAACAGAATTAAAGCAAACGGGACCGATGCGGAAATAAAGGTCTTTCAGGGACTTTCACATGGATTTGGGCTTGGGGAAGGAACTGTCGCAGAAGGCTGGATAGATGATGCTATAAAGTTTTGGGAAAAACATATGAAGAAATATGATTAATAAAATTTTAGATAAAAATTTTAGGAGGTCAGATAAGGCCACATTTAAGCCCATATGAAGTGGTATTCCTTGGCTATCCCAATTGATGGGGGACAATGCCAATGGCGGTATTCACATTTTTAGAGTCTTATAATTTAATTTCGTGGGAAAGACCATTATTCCATTTTGCACACACGAAGGCAGCGGAATGGGAAGCAGTGAGCACGACATCAAGAAACTTTGTCCGAATGGAGGGGTACTGCCCGGTTTAGCCAT